>OGTC01000135.1_pt1 | contig 48514 bp, 33 predicted proteins | sample 1574531 | NCBI WGS metagenome assembly OGTC01 (sample SAMN03295859, study PRJEB24534) | human gut metagenome | isolation source: fecal sample 2 from infant 9 | host: Homo sapiens | place: USA: Pittsburgh, PA | collected 2014-07 | reverse complement strand
CACACACACACACACACACACACACACACACACACACACACACACACACACACACACTTAATTGGGAATGCACACGACATGTAAGACATTCAATGCATAAGGATATTGATCTTGAGTCAACGAAGATATTTGTGGAGCAAAGTTGTAGCTTGTAAATTTGTACAATGACGATAACTATGAAAAGGGGGACTATCCCCCCCCACAAAAACCAACCTTTTATGGTTAGTACAAAAAAATCTGCCAAGGATCTCACCCATTTTCTGTTTTGTCTTTTTTTGGTTTTTCCTCTTCATCTTTTTTGCAACCACCACCATGACCGACCATCACCAGTTGGTCAAACGAAGAAAATGCAATACAACAAGGGCCAACCAGTTTATGGTGAAGATCCCCAAGAGTAGTATGCTCGAATTGGATGCTTCTGACATAGAAGGGAGCATGGATACCCCATTTCTCGAGGAAGAAGATCTGTCACATGATGATAATTGCACAAACCTGAGGAACTCGATGCAATTGCACGTCAACTCACTCAACAAAAGGATGGAGTTTACCGGATACACAAAGAGAGTACGGGAGGTTGAAATCACCATGACGCAAAATCACGATTCTTCGTTTGAAAACTCATGCCCATTGGATAGTCCGTTTGTTGAGGCTGTTCAGGACAAGTCTGCTAATGAGAGACATCCTCTTGATTTAACTTCAAATATTACATTCATTAAATGGTGTGAGGAATTGAACTCTATACAAAAAGAAGAGCAAAGACTCATCAACCAACTCTTCATCGAGAGGTACAAGTTGTACATGAGATATGAGCTATTGAACAAAGCGTTGAACAAGTATGCTAACCAATTGAGTACCGAGAAGACCAAGTTGAGTGAAAAATTCGACCATATCAGAAAAACCTTTTCCGATATTCTCAATCTTGCCGTCTAGGAAAGATAGCATCACCCCTGAGACAACCATCCCATTTGAACAAAAAACTCATAAATTTTGGAGGCCTTGTTTACATCAATCTTCAATGCTTGACGAGCATCTTTTTTCTTTAATACTCCGTTGTTTTTCACTGCTTCCTTCATTAGCTGGTTTTTGATTGCTAAATATGGTTTTGGTAAAACTCTCAATGTTGCACACAATTGCTTTTCCTCGGGTGAAAGAAGTTCGAAATCAGCAGCATGGCTTATATCCAAAGGTGCTCTGTTGACCGGTGGCTTAGGTTTGAAATCGGGTTGAGGAGAGGGGAACTTTTTCCCATTTCCATTAATACCTGGAGTTGCTGAGTGTCTAGCACTAAGTGTCCCGTTACCCATCCTCGTATAATGTGCACTTCTAATCACTTTATCTTTTTCGAATTTCGCTCCATCGTCGAGTGTGGTGATACCATTCTGTCTCCAGGATTGTAATTGTTGTATTCTTATGCGACATTTCAACTCAGTTAAAAGATCGCGTGTGAATGAGTCAAAATCCTCAGGACTCAAGACTCGTATGAAAGCATTGACTTTTTTAAGTAAATCCTTCTCTTCCTTGGACTTTTTCTTGTCATTGGTGATGTTCTTCCTATACTCAAGTAGATTGTTCAAAAACATTATTCGTTTGCGTTCTGCTCTGGTTGTCAATCGGGAATTGTATATGTCGAGAATGGTCAACTTCAATTCGATGTCATTTATCAGGTCGTCTGGGTCAAATATCATATCCTTTATAGGAACTTCTGCTTCATTTTCTGCCTCGTGATCAAACTCCAACCTACCAGGCATGAAACCTTGAATCTCGTGACAAAGTGGTACCGAGGCTGGTGGCTTACCCTTTGGTGGAGGCAAGGGCATGTTCCGCCTTTTCTCTAATCTCTCTTTTCTTTCCTCGAGGAATTGTAATGGGGATACTGAAGTAAAATCTTTGTTCATTTCTGGCAATGGATAATCCCTACTTTCGAGGTAGATCTTGTAATAATGCTCCGCCACTTCTTCCTTGGACCTACTTCCAATGTGGTCCGCAATATCGGCCCAATTACCCAAACCGAATGTCTCACACCCTTGAATCAACAATAACTCTTCGTCAGCACCCCAGTTTCTATCGAAGATGGGGTACGTGTTTTGTTCAATTATTCGATAATCATGCCATGGTTTATGATCCCCTGTTGTAAGTCCAGCAGCAAAGCAAGGGACACATAGATCGTAATCGGTGCATATAGCACATTGTACTCTTATACGATTAGTACAATCAGTGGAACACACATCACAATGAAATAATTTAGTTCGTGAGTCCATGAATGTGTGTGTGTGTGTGTACGTGTGTACGTGTCAGATTTTCCAAAACGCGATGTGTATTTGTCCGCCGCTAAAGAGATTGGGGTGAGGGGAGGGGGGAGGAAGGCCCTCTTTGTTTTGGGTTGTGTCGGAATGCGTGCGGCTCAGGGGCAAAGTGAGGTCGTGTAAGAGAATAATTTAATTTTGAAATAAAGGTCACACACATCATGTGATCAAAAAAATTTTAGGGCTATTAAATTTGGTGCGAAAAATGAAATTTTTTTCCAATGACAATTATCAAACACAGAAATAAGGAAAACCTATCAATTTACTCTTGAGTATCACCACATAGATAACCAGCAAATATGGTATGTCATAATGATGAAAAGAGCAGTCGTGATGGATAATGAAGGGATCATATGAGCATAATGCAGGAACCAAGAGGGAGTAGTTCCCAGGGGCGCACCAGCACATACAAGTTCAAGAAAGGAGAGAGTAACATACATTAAAGACGAGCAAGTTACGCCAACTCAATCAATGTATCCTCACACACATCTGCGTCACCAATACACTCAATACGAATACTAACTTTTTTTTCTTCCAGGGACGTGTTAGAACAAAGACTGTCAAGAGAGCTTCTAAAGTTTTGATCGAAAGATTCTACCCAAAGTTGACTTTGGATTTCGAAACCAACAAGAGATTGACCTCAGAAATTGCCGTTATCCAATCAAAGAGATTAAGAAACAAGATTGCTGGTTACACTACCCACTTGATGAAGAGAATTCAAAAAGGTCCAGTTAGAGGTATCTCTTTCAAATTACAAGAAGAAGAAAGAGAAAGAAAAGATCAATACGTTCCAGAAGTTTCCGCTTTGGACTTGTCACACACCAACGGTCAATTGGAAGTTGATGCTGAAACCGCTGACTTGGTTAAATCATTGGGTTTCAAGATTCCATTGCAAACAGTCAACATTTCATCTCAAAGAGGTCCAAGACGTTTCGCCAAGAGAAACTAAGGGGGGAAAAAGTGGGAGTTTTGTAAATTAGGCTTATAGTCGAATATAAAAATATTGTAATTAAGAGTAACTTTGCAAGTGTAGATGATGATTCAATGGTTATATACTATACATGTTTTGTCGATTTTTGCGAACGCGAAGTCAGTAACAAATTTAAGATTCACTTTACCCTTTTCTCTCAAGGCATGAAGTTCTTACCATTTATATTACCCCTTACATACGCCATTCAGTGGTTCCCATTGGACTCTAAAGGCGAGCTTCCTCAGTACGAGCCTTATGCTTTTGGTCAAGAAATTGCTTTTGATTGTATACAACGTAACATCGACACTGGTGAACACAAGTTTGATCAACAAAGTCGAATCGTCTATGGACCCTTTCCAAAATGTGAAGAGACATCGAAACCATTGAGCTTCAAGTACGGAGTTAATGAAGATTTCAACTGTACCATCCTGTTCACAGATGAGTTGTTTCATTTGTTTCAATTGTATCTACATGAAGACGTTCCATTCAGTTGTCGGTTGCCATTGAGCTCGGAAGTTGCTTCGATAGAAAAAGGAGGAGCGTACGTCCCATTTACTTTTAGCTTTAGGGGAACCCTTACTGATTCACATATTGACGTTGACCATTCAATGAATGTATTGATCACGAAGCCGACCAGCAACGATCCAGAACAAAATACATTTATAAGTGCAATTGCGTATGGGTCAGGAACAAACACCACTAGAATAGTCATTGGAGATAAACTTACGCTAAACTTTGCTGTTAGGTGGTTAGATCTGTTACAGCCTAAAGCGTCAACAAAAAGGGGGAATGGATTACCCTACGATGCCGGATTTTACAAATTCCCAGCTGAATTCATTCCAATGAGCTATAGAATGCTATACTTCTACATAGGCTTGACGTCTGTGGTCACATCCACGTTGGTACTCATTATCACATACAACTGGATCAATCTGAAGTTGATAAAACACAGGTATTCCCCCTTGGATGCCGAATCTAAGCGGGATTAATTTTTTTGATAATTGCTTGAATCAATGGTTTCACCTTTTCATTGCCGTCAATTTGCATTAATTTGTTGACAAACATATTTGTTAGTTCCTTGTTTGGGTTCTTAGCTTTGTATGCCAAAAACTTGTTTACTGATAATTGTAATCCATCATTACTCGTTCGTATTGGTAAGGTAATGTCAATGAAAGCTGTCCCAATGTCATCCGGATATTCTCTTTGAATGTAATTGAGAACATGGCTGTACAAATAATCTCTGTCTAGATCCTCAAACTGATCAATCAAGTGTAGAAATTTCTCCACCACATCAAACCCCTTGGCTTTTACACATTCATCAAATATGGCAAGAAATACATCACCTTTTAGTGCCGGATTTGTTTCTGGGCTACCAAGCATGCTCATATCTGCATCAGGGAGATTGAGTGTGGTTTCGGCCTGGGGTAAAATCATCATATCATCAGTTTCCTTTTTTTGCTCTGATTCTGTCAACAACCCTAAAAGCTTTCTTCTAGCAAGAAGTTTTGAAATGTAAGTCAATTCAAATTGTGCATAGCTCAACCATAATGCTGTTGATTCCGGGTTAAGTCTCAATCCTCTTTGAAACAACAATCTGGTACCTTTAGCATTGGCATTTGTTTCAAACTCATACTTGGCCGCTGATAGCCAGGCATCAACATTACGTGGTTGCAACTGTAACAATCTCGAATAAATTTTATACACAACTTTGATTGCTCCGTTATCCTTTGCATAAGTCAAATATTCGGCCCACAATTGTTGATCTCCAGGAAATTTCTTTGTTCCTCTATCAAGTATAAACATTATTCGACGGACACCAGCCCAATCACTTATGCTCGGCTTAGTATCAACTAACCCGACTTTGCTCAACCTTGTATACCTCTTTTTGCGTAACTTTTCCAAATTGTTTTCAAACTCACTATATTTGAGGTAATCCCTTGGTCGACTTCCTCTTCCAGTGATTCTATGTTCGAAATCAGTCCGTCTTCTCATGATCATGGTGATTTCATTTTTGTCGAATAGACCCTTAACTTTGAGGTCCTCTAATTCGGGAACTGACTGTTCCAAGTAATATCTAACTTTGTCTGCCATTGGTGTGAGATGAGATGAGAATGAGAAGAGAATGAGAAAAAAAAAATTGAAAGCTGGTGAGTTTTTTATCTTGTGCGAGAAAAAAAAAATGAATCTCATGTGGCTGCGAAACCTGGGAAATATAGCGTATACGAAAAGTAGTCACCTGTATTGTGAGATGATAAGAGAATTCAAGAGTACGGTAAAGGGTGAAGATTATTTTGCTACACCCATTGTTTTTGGCGGATATTCACATTAATCGATAAGATAATAGCATGGTATCATCGAGATCTGCATTGTGGATATGGTTTTATGCTACCACTCAATTCTAGAAAAACCTGAGATTGGCTTGATTGGTTAAATCTTCTCCCACTGTAGCCTAACAGAAGACACGATCAGCAAACTGGTGGTTGTGCTTCAATTGGAACACGCTCTCTATGATCGAAAGTAATGCTGATCTTCGTAAGGTTCTTCATGATTCATTGATAGATGGAGTGTAACACTATATTCTAAGCGATGTATGTCCAGGTTGAAGGAGCTAGCTCCTGGTTGTATGTCGTTTATAAATGGCCAAGAAGCAATTGCTGGAAGTTCAATTGAGTGAATGTGATTTCGATGGCAATAAAGAGTAAATATCTGAGTTTTTTCAAAAAAAAAAAACTAGTTATGACTATCAGAATCAATTAAGGCAATTCATGGAACGGTCCAGCAATTTCAACAAACGAGGTCTATTTGAAATTGCACATTATTGCAAACACTCAGGTTAACTTTTCTTGAAATCTGAAAATTTTGGATCGTTTTGTTGCAAATTAAAACGTAGACATTTTTCATTGGCTCTTGACCTCCCCAAACTAAAACAAATCACTAACGGGATGATAACAAGAATAGAATGCACCAATATTTCACTTTCATTTAAGTGACCGAAGTATTCAGTGCCTGAGATGGAGTAAATATCAATTATTAACAACCAAGCTTTGAGTGAATGAATCTTTAGACACATTGAACCATAGAGAGTTGTTATTAAAAAGTATAAAAATACATGACTTACCTTGTTTCACATAGATACCTCCATTGTGCACGAAAAACAGTCTTTTTGTCGAAAATATGGTAAAAGCCGCTTAAAAAATATAGCTAGTTAGGGGGCCAAACAGAAGGCATCACTTTGTCCTAGCACCCAATTTGTACCAAGAATTTGGTGTCTGGCGCAGTTGCCAAATTTGTACGCTCCATTAGCTAAGAGGTTATAGCGTCGTGCTTATAGGCGAGTTCCGACTTTTGGACTTGACTGTACCAAAGTCTTTTGAGACGCGAAGATCGTGGGTTCAATCCCCACATGGAGCATTTAATTTTTTCTATAACCAAGCATTTTTTTTTACTTCTTTTTTGCAACTAATCTTTTCGCTCTGTAAAGAGTGATCAGATTCCAAAGTAGAGAGGGGCCATCGCGATCACCATCTCTAACAGGATTCGCTTTTTGTTCTCCTTCTTTACCAGCTTAAAATTATTTTCTCGATTTGTGTGATCAATCTCCTTTTCGAGAAAACAGGTAGTTGAGACATAGTTTACTTCACTCAACCCGTAATCAACCAGGCTGACCGGCCCAACAATAGCCCCACATCCTGAAACTTATTAACTGACTTTGATGACCCCTGGTTGGTTTTGGTTTAGGAGTGTTATTTAAAAAATTCCATATAAGTGTTTTCTACGTAGCCGCACATTGATCAGTATCGAATGCCCCTAACAACTTTTAGGTTTTGCGGAATCTTAATACTGGTAAGAGGGAGAGTGGAAATTTGTGGAGAGCCAAATCGAATTTTGGACATAATTACATAGTTGGTAATCTAGACTTTGCGTGTATTTTTTTTGCACATTCTAGCAACGGTAGTCTTCAATTTGCGTTTCGTGACGAATGTATGATACACGAAGTTTGTGTTAGTTTACTCTCATATTTTTGTGACATAGAAATGATCAAAACATGGTGTAATTTGCGTCAGATGAAGTTATCAAAGACTTGGCGGCGGAAGGGATGACGGTCATTGGAAATCGCTAACATTGTTTTTTTTTTTTTAAGAAAAGGGATGCATCTCAAAAACAAAGAGATTGATTGTGAATCTTGTGTCTATCTAGTCAATTAATCGATCATGTCGACAACCATTGCACTCATCAAGCAATCCTGCTATCTGACTATTGCTTGAAGAGCACTAATAGTACAAGCAAAAGATGAAAAAAGATGGTTAGAAGCAAGAAGGGGCGAATTGACAATTGCTCATTTAAATCACAAAGTTCGAGAAACGTTTGCAATTGAAGCTGCCTGCTCACCCATGGCCGAAACACTTAGAACAAGAAACATAACCCCTGCAAGAGTAGTGCACTACAGTATTTGTTGGCAAATACCACAGACTACCCCGGTAGTCTACCACATATCCGCAAGCCTGTAGCATTTTGATCGACTTTTCCGCTAGAGAAAAAAAAGACCCTGTTGACCGAAAAGCTTTCAGGTCGGATATGCAGATTAATCAGTATTTCTCTTACAGAATGCGTATGCAGCCAAGATTTTCAACAATTCTATTTATAAGGAAGAACTAGCAGGAGTCAGAAGTTTGGAGCCACGCGGATTGAAGAGGAAAGAAGGTTTCATCTTGGCGTGCTTTAAAAAAAAATAGAAGCACTACTGAATGAATCTAAAAATTAACCCATTTTTTTGGGTTCATTTACTTCTTTTTAGACATTAAGTTACACGTATTATATAAAACATAAATTTTAGTTTTAGTGGCATGATAAACTTCTTTCACTTGATCCACCCCAGAAATAATTACCTAAGCCGGCGCCGACAGCCACGGCAATCATGTACCATCCGTTGTATGTCATAAACACCAACATTAGGAAGAATGAATAAAACACTTGAATCCCGTACAAAATGCCCCTTTGAGTTCTAAACTTGCGTTGTTGAGTAGAATTGGAGTTTGATGTAGTTGTTGATGCCGTCAATGTTGCAATGGAATTTCTCTCCCAATTGGTGACCATTCCTTTGACCAACTCGTATCCAGACGAAAGTAAAGTGATTGCCACCATGGAAATGATGAAACCATAAAAGGTTTTAACGTGCCACCATTTGAACACTATACAGGAATTGTTCCAGTCCCAAGTGAACAACATCTAAGTTGGAAAAATATGTTAGTATACATGTGCCAGATAAGGGTCAAACCTAGTATTTGAACATACATTCATTGAGCACATATCATCTGGCATTGAATGTGATGGGGGCATGGGCATGTCGTGGTCCATGGTTGTTTGTAAATGGGCCATCGCTATTCTGTGTGTGTGTGTTAGGTGTGTGTGTGTGTGTGTGTAAACTGTGACCCTATTTCAAGAGTTAATAGAACCAATCCTTTTTATTTTTTGGAAACATTTTTTTTCTGAATTGTTTTTTGTGCACCAGAAAAGCCGCTAGTTCTAACTAATAAAAACAACAATAAAAGGTGCGAAGAAACGAGTTTTATACGACCAAGAATTATCCCATCATTATGTATCGCTAAGTCAATTGTATAGCGCCTCTTGAGTATATCTTTGCGACGGTTTTCAATGTCCATTTTGAGGTCGGGTGTTTGATCCCCGTGGTTTGCGCCTATTTTTGGTGGTTTGTGGGTTGTGGCTAACGACAACAACCTAGTTATTCTTGTGTAATGCTCACTCCCCTTTCCCCCCCTTGTTAAAACACACGAATTCCGAGTGGATTATCGGAAGAATCAATACACAGAGAGAACTTCAAGAGGAGTCATGCGTAAAGATACACTTTTCCTATTGTTATTCCTATTTTGTCCGATGAGTATGGTTTTTGTGGAAGTAAAAGACAGACTGAGACTGAAACTTTTCCGCGCTAAAATAATAGTAATGTATAATAATAATAATAATGTGTAATAAACGGTATTATTGTTAGCTGTGTGTTTTGTTACATTATTAGCATTAACTAAGGTGTACAGCTTCACAAAGAAAAAGAAAAAATAAAAAGAAATTGAGAAACTAAAAGAAGAAGAGCAACAAGAAGAAGAAGAAGAAGAAGAAGAAGAGTATTGCTTGTATACAGGATCGACTGATCAATAAATATTGTAATTGGGCTTAAATACAAATATACAAATATACCTTATACATATATAAACGCTGATTTCTCTCCTTGCTTTTTCTATTTTATTACTTTACTTCGAAAAACACTACTATTAACTCATCAAATATCATCAATTCACAATGAAGATTCTTTCAAAAGACGAAAAAAATGCTCACATGAACCATGTGTTATCAGAAGGAGCTAAAGGTTTAGTTTATGGTGGTATTGCCGCTGCTGGTATATATTCATTTTTCAAATACAAGAGACCTGCAAGATTTGCTACATTCACTGCTAGTATCAAAGCAGCCATTATTGCTGTTCCAACCATTGGTGTCGCTGCTTTCTGGGCTGATCAAGGTTCATGGGAATTTGACAAGATGATGCATCAATCAGATTACGTACAACAACAAATGTTGGAAGAACATAGAAAATTCAATAGCTTATCTACTTCAGAAAAGATTTATACAACATTGGGTAACCACAAGTATCAAATTATTATTGCTGCTTGGGCTGCATCACTTTATGGTTCTTGGACCTTGATCAACAGAGACAAAGTCATGACAACTGCTCAAAAGGCTGTGCAGGCAAGAGTCTATGCACAAGCAATTACTGTTGTTTTGTTATTGGGTACTATCTTGTTGAGTTTGAAAGAAGCCGAAATTAACAAGAACAAACCTGCACCACTTCCTCATTGGAAACAAGTTTTGGATGAAAGGGATGCTGAAAAACAGGCCGCTGATCACAAAGCGTCTGAAGAGAAACGCATCGCTGGTGAAAAGAAGGAAACTTTATAGATTACTGTGGGGGGGGAATTGATCAAGAACGACAAAATTAATGATTGGGCAGTAGTTCAAGAGAGTGCAAAGTTTTGCGAACAACAATACGCAGGTGTTTACCAATGTGTTTTTATTTTAATCTGTATATATATAGTATTTCTTATTGATGAATTTTGAAACGAGATAATTAAGAGCATAGTGTGTAGATTTTGTTGGTGTTCTGTTGTGTGTTAGTCATGGCTTTCAAAAGCGCACCTAGAAACAAAAATTTTCCATCACTTCCCAAACTGCAAAAAGGAAGCACAATTGTACATCTACTTCATTTCAAACAAGTACTATCAATGGCGCCTAAAGTCAAAAAAACAACACAACAGGAGGACAAGCTACAGGCAGTTGTGTTGACCGACTCATTTGAAACCAGGTTCTCTCCACTAACCACAACAAAGCCAAGATGCTTGCTACCATTGGTTAATGTTCCATTGATTGAATACACTATGGAGTTTCTTGCCAATGCTCACATATCGGAAATCTTTCTCGTTTGCTCATCTCATGCTGATCAGATACAAGAGTATATTGAGAAATCGAAATGGAATGCCACCGTCATTATGTCATTGGAGTCACGATCGGTTGGTGATGCTATGAGAGATATTGATAACCGAGGATTGATAACTGGTGATTTCCTTTTGGTTACTGGTGATATTGTTAGCAACATTGACTTTAAAAAAGTGTACAATTTCCACAAGAACAAAAAAGCCCAAGATAAGGATTATATGATGACCATGATTTTGACTCAAGCTTCACCCTTGCATAGAACTAGATCTCACATTGACCCAGCAGCATTCGTACTAGATAACAGAAATGACAAGTGTATTTACTACCAAGATTTATCCAAGTCATCTATTGATATAGATCCTGAATTGATTGAAGATGTTGATGAATTTGTCATACACAATGATTTAATCGATTGCCATGTTGATATTTGCTCACCACATGTACCACAAATTTTTCAAGAAAACTTTGATTATCAGTATTTGAGAAGTGACTTTTTAAGGGGAGTGTTGACATCGGATTTATTGAAAAAGACTGTTTATACGTATATCAATCAAGATTACTCAGCTAGAGTAGAAAGTTGGGGCACTTATGATGCAGTTTCCAAGGATATATTGGCCAGATGGTGCTATCCAGTGGTTCCCGATGTCAATTTGACAGATACGTCGTACACTTTTGAATTCAGCAACATTTACAAGGAGGAAAAAGTGTTGCTTGCACAATCATGCAAGATTGGTACATCAGTTGCCATTGGAAGAAATTCAAAAGTTGGTGATGGCACTAGTATTAAAAAATCAGTCATTGGGAGAAATTGTGTCATTGGGAAAAATGTATCCGTTTTGAACTCATACATTTGGGATGATTCGGTAATAGAAGATGGAGCTGTCATAGAGTCCAGTATTGTTGCATCATCAGGACATGTCAAAGAATCAGCCAGAGTTTCCAATAGTGTTGTCGGATTTAATGTCACGATCGACTCAGGTGCTGATATAACCAATAGCAAAGTTTCCAAAGATGATGGCATTGAAATTGAAGGTATGTTATCACGTTTGAAGCTTCTCAACCATTCTGACGAATCCATTGCTTCAGTAACCAGAAAAAAGAAACGTACACATTCTCGAACCAGAAGGTTTTCATCCAACTCAATGATGTCGGAACCAGAAGAGGATTTCAGCGTAGAGGGTGTGGCAACTGTTTGTCGAGCAATTGAAAACAATCATGATATAGACACCGCTCTTTTGGAATTAAACACGTTGCGTATGTCAATGAATGTCAACTACCACGATGTCAGAAGCGTCACTACAGAAGCAATTTTGAAAAAAGTCGTTGATTTTGTATCGACCGATACATTGAAACCACAAGAAGCGGCAACGAAACTATTCAGTCACTGGGGTAAAATGTATCGTCGACAAACATTCACCGCAGAGGAGGAAGTTGATTTATTGGACACATTAGAGGAGCAGATTACTGATTTAGATCCTGAATACCGTCAAGTGGTGCTTTTCTGTGTATTGAAAACATTGTATGATTTGGAAATTGTTGAAGAAGATAATATTCTCAAATGGTGGAATAAAGGAGATGAAGGGAGTCAAGTTAGAGGCTTGGCCAGTAAGTTTATCAATTGGTTGGAAGAAGCTGAAGAAGATAGCGAAGCTGAAGATGAGGAATAGGTAATTTTTCACGAGGTTTGTACATTTGTAGATACTTTAAGTGTGTAAGGGTATAGAAATCACTCCTCCTTTTCAATTTATAGAGGAATGAAATGAAAGGGCCATTGTCAAAGCTATTGAATCACAGTCTTAAATCTGATCAACATGGTGTTAGTAGGTCATCTTAGAGAATACTCATCTACATGAATTATTTTGGTGTGTAGTATAACTTGCAATTCAATATACTTAGTTCTCTTTTCAAAATGGAAATACAGCAGTGCGTGTTCTATGCCTATACGTGGCAGGAGCTATGAAGAATACTTCCTTGAGTGGCACGACGATCAAACGATTAGTGTTTGTGGCTCGTTAACCTCGGCCAACTCTTCTAAAAAAAAAAAAAAATCATGCGGCTTTTGCTTCTCGTATAAAAAAATAAGGTGTCAAAAAGAGAAAGTGTCGCGCGTCGTTTAGATGTGAAAAAAAAAAAGAATGTGAAATTTGTTTAAAAAGAAAGAATCATATGATGCATCAAAATCAAGCCAAGGGGAGGGAAGGATATATAATCTAGTCACCGTCACCAAGACAAAAACAAAGCGTATACACCACACAAGAGGAAAACATCCCATAGTTAGAGGCTAATGACTACCGAGTATGATGTTATTGTGATTGGAGCTGGTGTAGTTGGGCCATGCATAGCAACAGCTTTGGCTAGACAAGGAAGATCAGTTTTAATCATTGAACGAGACTGGTCACGGCCCGATAGGATTGTCGGAGAGTTAATGCAACCAGCCGGTGTCAAGGCTTTGAAAGAGTTAGGCATGATAAATGCCATCAATGATATAAACGCTATTGACTGTACTGGATACTATATCCAATATTATAATGACCATGTTACTATTGAGTACCCATTTAAAGATGTTGCTCAAGTGACCAACCCTGTCAGGCCATTGGGCAAGGAGTATAAGTTAAGACTGGACTCAAGTATAGATGTCACCAAATGGGATAATGATGAACGAGTACGTGGCATTGCATTCCATCATGGGGATTTCTTGCAGAATTTACGAAGCATATGTAAAAACGAGCCCAATGTTACAGCAATCGAAGGAACAGTTATCAAATTGGTTCGTGAATGTAATGATACCGTTGTTGGTGTTTCTGGTAAGCTACAAAAGGATGAAAATTTTCAGCACCGGGCTAAATTAGTCATATCATGCGATGGGATCTATTCCAAGTTTAGAAGTGCATTGGGAGAGGATAACGTACCATCAATTGGGTCTTATTTTGTTGGATTTTATTTGGAAGATGCTAAATTACCCGCACCAAATAAAGGACATGTATTGTTGGGCGATCATGCGCCAGTACTCATATACCAAGTGTCGCCAGGGGAAACCAGGGTGCTTTGTGCATTTAGATCCACGAAGCCACCCTCAGCAGCCAGGAATGAGATTTATAATTATTTGCAAAAAGAAGTGTTGCCAGTGATACCCAAAGAACTATACCCAGCTTTCAAAATTGCAGTTGAAAAAAAGAAATTTAGAGTCATGCCTAATCAGTATCTTTCCGCAAAGAAACAAAATCAACGAGGATTAATCTTACTTGGAGATTCATTGAATATGAGACATCCATTAACTGGTGGTGGAATGACTGTTGGATTAAACGACGCTGTATTGTTGGCAAGATTATTGGATCCAAAATCAGTTGAGGATTTGGATGACTATGATTTAGTTCAAGAAAAGCTAACCATTTTCCATCGCAAGCGGAAAAACCTTGATGCAGTGATCAATACATTATCAATTGCATTGTACTCGTTATTTGCCGCTGATAAGAAGCCATTAAAGATATTACAACGTGGATGTTTCAAGTATTTTGAACGTGGTGGTGATTGTGTTGATGGACCAATTGGATTATTAAGTGGAGTATTACCATTCCCCATGTTGTTGTTTAATCATTTCTTTAGTGTGGCATTTTATTCTATTTATTTGAATTTCATTGATCGTGGTGTTTTGTTCCCACTTGCTATATGGGAAGCTATTGAAGTATTGTTTACTGCTATTGTTATTTTCACACCTTATTTATGGACCGAGTTGGTTCAGTAAGAAAAGAATGGTGTATAGCCTTGTGTGTATAGAGAAAGTAACGAGAGGTGGGGGGTGGTAACCAATTACGAATGTCGCAAAAACAATTGTTGTGAAAGGACAAGATTTTTTTTTTTGTTTTTGCAAATGTCTCATAGCACAAGATTGACATGCCGAGAATGATGAGATCGAGGCTTGTAGGGGAGGGAAAGAAAGTGGAAGTGCGATTCAAAGGGGCTCATCCTTTCAATTTAGAAACAGTAGTTTTCCATTAACTTTGTAATCACATTTTCATTATTCGTTTAATCGCGCGGGGGACCGAGTTTACCATTCGGGCATAAATTTGTTGAATGATTGCTGGTTGTTTAAATCCTGCAGGCACAGAACGATTTTAATAAATCGTGCATTTATTTTTTTATTGTAGAATTTCATCTTCAAGAAACCAACAACTGGGTATAAAAGAGCAAGAGGAAAAATAATACTACTAGACAAAAGAGTAGTTCACACAGCCTATATTACATTTTTCATAAGACTATAGTTGTCCGATCCAATCCAGTACAATCCGATCTGACTAGTTTTCTACAATGAGTGATTTACCATTACTTGGCGGCTCATCGCGTCAACATTCACAATCCATTATTCAAAGTTTCTCAAATGCCACCAAATTGACATTGAAATCATCGCCAGTTAACTACTTGCTTATATTCGTTCCTTTGGGTCTTGTTGCCGGTGCATTGGAATGGGGGGCCAATGCTAGATTCTGGCTCAATTTCCTCGCCATTATTCCCTTGGCTTCAATATTGGCATATGCTACGGAAGAAATTAGTGAATATGTGGGACAAACAGTGGGTGGATTATTGAATGCCACATTTGGTAATGCTGTTGAATTGATTGTTTCTATAATTGCCTTGAAGGAAAATCAAGTTCGAATTGTGCAAGCATCAATGTTGGGTTCGATTTTAAGTAATTTACTATTGGTGCTTGGTTGTTGTTTTGTTGCTGGTGGTATTACTCGTGTCCAACAAACTTTTAATCAAACAGTTGCTCAGACAATGTCGAGTTTAATGGCATTGGCTACTGCTTCATTATTGATTCCTGCTGCATTCCATGCTTCGTTGCCCGCACCAAAGGGAGACAAGGGTCAATTCCCAGAACCAGGTACTTCTGATGATTTGATCCTCAGTCTTTCTCGTGGTGTGTCAATCATCTTGTTGGTGATTTATTTGTTTTACTTGCTTTTTTCTTTAAAGACACATAAGTCGTTATTTGAAGCCACTGAAGATTTTGTCGATGAACAAGCACACAACAATAATACTTCATCAGATGATATAATCACTGGTAGTAAATCAGAAGATGATCATTTGCTGGTTTTAGGAGGATTAACGGTATTGCTACTCACTACATTATTGGTTTCAGTATCTGCCGATTATTTAGTTGGTTCCATTGATGAAATTGTTGAGAAATCAGGTCTTTCAAAAACATTTATTGGTTTGATTGTTATTCCAATAGTTGGAAATGCAGCTGAACATGTAACTGCGATAATCGTTGCCATGAAGGACAAGATGGATCTTGCAATTGGGGTTGCTGTGGGTTCTTCTTTACAAATTGCTATATTTGTTACCCCATTCATGGTTTTAGTTGGTTGGATGATTGATGTTCCAATGTCGTTGTATTTCTCCACTTTCGAAACTGCCATTTTGTTTGTTAGTGTCTTTATTACTAACTTGGTGATTTTGGATGGTGAGAGTAACTGGTTAGAAGGTGCGATGTTGTTGTCAACTTATTTGATAATTGCATTGGCATTTTTTTATTATCCAGATTCTGCTGGTTTGTAGTGGAGGAAGGAGAGAGAGGGGGAAGGAGGAGAGGGAAGGAGGGAGTAGGAAGGGTAGAAGCAAATGTTGGTGTGGAAAACATTTGTTATTTTGGTTTACTTTTTTTTGTAGTTTTTTAGTATTGTTTGTATTGTAGTAGATGAAAAAGAGCCAAGTGCAATCTCGTTTTTCGTAAAGGATTAAGAGTTGGTCTAGATCTTCTCTATGGAGGAGGTGTCTAAAATTTTCAACGCGACACGAAGGAAAATTGAATCAAACTTTGATGGGTTAATTCGCGAGAGTGACGATGCTGCAAAGCTCAAAACTAAAAACAGTCACACGGGTGTGGTTTACTATATTTTATGATTCGCGTTGGATGTTTTGTGAATGAAATTGTGATTCCTAAAGTCGCAAGAGAAAGAGAAAGAGAAAGAGAAAGAGAAAGAGAGCGTGTGGGTGTGTCATAAGTCAAAGCACGGGTTGCAGCAGAGTATGGAGGTGGGAGGCGGTCGAAATAACTTGATTTATGACGACCTAGTAGTCTTACACAACATCACTCCTTTGCATTGAGGTATTTTGAAAAACACGTCGGATACAAAGATGCAACCGAGTATCGAATTCATCACAATCTTAGTGTGGCGAAGTCGTTCTCTTTGTTAAAGGGCAGTAGTGGGTGGTCCATGACCTGGAGGTGATTGTAGTACAAACAGTACCTAAGGAATAGGTTCTAGATTGGAGAAAGAACAACCGATAAACAAAAAGGAGGTAGTTTCTGTGGTTTGTTATTGCGTGATACACTCTAGCCCATTGTATTGTATTGTTTATTGACAGATTGGGGATTTAGCGTGTTGTGTAAACTTCCCCCTTCCCCTTGTTTATTGATAATACACGGTACAAAAGAAAAGGTAAACAAAGATGTGTGCTTTTGTAATAGTTTATGATAACTTTTCTACGCGTACATACGCGTACTTAAATGAAAAACACGAAAAAGTAAAAAATGGAAATGAAAATAAAAAAAAGAAAAAAAAAAAAAACGTTTTATCTAATTATTAATCCTGCATGCAAACAGATTCAATCTTAAACTCAATTAGGTAATGTAATTTTATAGCAACAGTCAAACCAACGAAGGTTTACCACCAACAAAACTAATTGAGAAACAAGGTGTTAACAGAAATAAGGAAGTTGTGATGACCACATGAGTATCCGCCATTTTGGAGATGACGGTCTTGCCCTAGAAGAGAAGCTTTTAACTATAGTAGCAATCAAAATACTCTATTGGGGCAAAAGACAATTCTTTTTTTTTTTTTTTTTCTCTTTTCTTTTTTGGGCTTTTCTCCAGAAAAGAAAACGTTTCTGCTGGTTATGGTCTAGTAGAATGATGGATCCTGATCTCTCATCTGTAATGCCTTCCCCACTTTAAATCAATAACCTGTTTCACTATCTCCATTACAGTCTATCCCAAATCAAGTAAATTACAACAAATTGAGATATGAACTTAGTTTGCTCAAGTTACTCTTCTTGTGTGTACACACTCAATGTACTTTCAATAGACCACTTGAAAGGATGACCAAACACTTGTTACTCTTCGCTGCTTCTTCCACTGCTTCTACTGCACAAATCTCATTGTTCACTTTCTTTCCTTGTTGGTTTTCAATTTCATGCTTCTATGCTCTACATGCCCATTGTATTGGTTTGAGTTCTTGTGATATATGTGAAAGAGAAAAGTGTAAGATTACAATGCTTACTCCTTCCCATATGGAGTTATTAAAATTTCTTTGTGTATATTACTCTTTCTTCTTGCTAAGAAATTGTTTCATCGTTTTGCAACTCCTTTCCCTAGAAGGAGAAAACATTGTTATTATTACGTAATACAAACTACTCTATATTACATAAGTGCTTTATAATAGGCGTACTTATGTATTACGTAATAGTCGAGACACGAGAAAAAAAAAAGAGATATTGTAGTGAGGTCATGTTTGTGCAACTTTTATCTTTCATATTTCCTAATTGGGACATGTACCTTGTTAAAGTAATTTTAAATACTGTAACCTACTTTTGTACTACATTAATTCTGGCGTTTAATTTTATTCTTTCAAATATACCGTATTCAGAATATATATATATATATCAAAGCTTAAATATATATATATATATACAATAGAGCGTCTTGATCGTCTTTTCTATACATAGAAGGAAAAGAATCGCTATTCTCAGATACAGACAACACTAATCAAAGAATATCCTATAGCCTTATTTGCAACATTGACAACTCACCTTGTACTACTTGACACCAACCAACTGTATAATTCTTGCCATCTCAATACCATCACATTCATACACCAATTATTACATTCACATCTACAATGTCTGATAGAGAAGCATTAAAGATATTTGCAAGACAACCAGTCAATTCGGATATGATTAATTTCCTTGTATCCACTACAAACTCAATAATACAAGTTAAACCTCAACAATCACAACCACAACCACAACCACAACCGCAACAGCAGTTGCCATCACCAGCATCATATTCATCCCTGCTGCTGTTAAACTCCAGTACCGAGATTTTATCCATCAATCCACCAATCACTTTGACTCAGTTTATCAAAAACTTGATTAAATATTCCAATGTTCAAACACCAACACTAATGGCAACCCTCGTCTATTTAAACAAATTACGCAACTACTTACCCGCAAATGCAGTGGGGATGGAAACTACTAGACATCGAATTTTTTTATCAGCACTAATTGTTGCTGCTAAATCATTAAATGATAGTTCACCTTTGAATAAACATTGGACAAAATATACTGATGGTTTATTGACTTTACAAGAAGTTAACTTGGCTGAACGTGAATTGATTTCGATTTTGAATTGGAATATCAATATTACTCAAGAAGAATTGATTTATACATTACAACCATTTTTGATTGGTATCAAGTCTTGCTTATTACAACAACAAGAAATTGAATCTATGCAAAGAATTAAATACTATAGATTGACACAACAAAAGAAATCAACCAATTCAATAGTGTCAATGGGCTCAAGGTTTTCTTCAAGAAGCTCTACCCCAGTGGTTACTTCTTCATCTTCACTTTCATCGTCATTATCATCAACATCTTCGAATTACTCACTACATTCTAACAACAACATCAACAGTGGTGGAAGTGGAACTGTGTCTACATCATCATCAATTGCATCCAATTTATCACAATATGACTCCAACAATGTCTTGTCACATCAATACACTAAACCCCAATCTCACAAATTACCATTATCATCAACTTCACAAAACAATCTAAACACCCTTAAACCATCAACTCAAGTACTACAACAGCAACTTCATTCACAACAAATTCCAATTTCCAAATCTGCCAAATTTGGTGGTGGCGAAAAGGATAAGAATCAATACTTGGCGCCCATCATCAAAAAGAAAAGATCAATGATGAGTTTATTGACCTCTTCAGGTAAAGTTGTAGCTTGATGCAAACTTTAATGGGATGATTGTACATTTAGTTCTCGAAATGGATGGTTTGTTTTTTTAATTTTTTTTCTTTTGGGGTTTAATAGGTTATAGGGATTTGTTATTTTAATATTGTACACATTTTATAAACTACTGACTTGTCACCAAGATGTAATATACTATCTCTGCCGTCTTTATTGTACACAAAACTTCACTAAAAATACAAATCTCCAATTCTTCTATCTCCTGCCTCAATGAGCATGAGGATCTTCCTTTGGTGGCTCTGGGTGCACTTCAATGATGGTATCAATTCTCAATATCGAAACACAAGCTTCCAATGCCGATTTCAATGCCTTAATCTTGGAAATTGTTGGTTCCAAAACACCTTGGGTAGCTTCATTTACAATCTTGCCATGTATCAAATCTAACCCATAATTCTTATATTTTTTCCTTTTTTCATCATCAGTCTTGGCCAATTGTGCCGCAGCGTGATATGTTCTCAATTTCGAAACCAATTCCGATGCATCTTTAGCTGCATTCATTGCCAACGTCTTGGGGATAATCAACAATGCTGCACCAAATTCTGCAATTGCCAATTGTTCTCTCGACCCCACTGTTGAAGCAAAATTTTCCAAATAAATGTTTAGCGCAGTTTCAACTGCTCCTCCTCCAGGTACGACATTACCACTTTCCAACGTCCTCTTCACTACTGAAAGTGAATCATTTATAGATCTTTGCATTTCATCCAATGAATAATCATTTGGACCTCTCAAAATTATCGAACTTGATGAATGTTGCTTGGTTCCCTTTATTAATATGCATTCATCATCACTGATTCTTGTTTGTACGACTTCTTGTGCTGAACCCAAATTACTAGCTTCAAACGTTTCTTCACCTTCCAAATTACTCAATGATGATACCAAAGTGGCACCAGTGGCACGAGCAATTCTGCGTAAATCCTCTTTTTTACAACGTCTAACAGCCATACATCCATTTTCAACAAATTCTTTTAAACATAAATCATCAATTCCCTTTGTTGTTAAGATGACGTTAGCACCACTGGCGATAATTTTCTGAATTCGCTCAATAATGATTCCATATTCTCTTTTCCTAATCTCTTCCAATTGATCAGGATCTTCAATATTTATTTGTACACCCATTGCCATTCTCGCTTTTTGTAAATTGATATCAAGACAAGCAATCTTGGCATTTTTGACCTCCTTCACCATGGCTTGTGAAGCAACAGTACAGTTCAAAGCATAGCCTTCGACCAATACCGACTCCAATGCTGATTTACCGTGAGCTTTCAAAATGTTTACTGCTTTAACTGGATATTTAGTTTCCCCCTTTGAGTTTGTTGTCTTTACCGCCAACATTGCATCAACGACAATCTTGCTGAAAAAATCAGAATCAGCTCCAATGATTTTCGATGACATTGATGTCTTGGCGATGTTAATCAAGGTTTCCTTTCCCAATTGATCAACATTTTGTGACAAGATTTGATTTATATATCTGATCGATTCCTTCAATGCTAATCTGTATCCACTGATGATTGTGGTTGGATGTACTTTATGTTTGACCAACTCATTGGCACGCTTCAATAACTCAGCAGCAATGATAACCACTGAAGTTGTTCCATCACCAACTTCGCGATCTTGCTGTTGAGCCAATTCTACCAAAATTTGACCAGCTGGATGTTGGACATCCAACAATGCCAAAATAGTAGCCCCATCATTGGTCACAGTGACATCTCCGATATCGTCAACCAACATTTTATCCAATCCAACTGGTCCCAAAGATGACTTGACAACATTGGCCACTGTTTGCGCAGCCAAAACTGTTTGGTTACGCACATCGTCACCAGTGACTTTTTGAGCCCCTAAGAACAACGTATCTGAACGAGCTGCGGAAAACATATGTGATTCGGTGAAAGGAGGAGTTATTTATATGATTGTTGTTTGTTGTTCTGGAAACTGATCTTCTTGCAGCAGAAAAATTTTAAAAAAAAATGAAATCTTGAATTCAGTTTTGTTTTTTTACGCAATGGAACAAAGAAGAAGATTGGGGAATTTAGAGGGGGAGGAAGAGGAAGAGGAATTGAGATAACACCCGTGTTTTGAGTGTACACATCATCAGAGTTGTAATGGCACTTTAGATTGTAAGGTATTGATATCTCGAACAGATGGGTTGGACATTAAATAGGTAGTGCCATTGGGAATGTGATATATTTTCTCCCTCAAAGTGAAATCTATGATTATACTAATATATTTCCGTCAAAGGTAGTGAAGCGGTTTTCGGTAGGAAGTGATTCGGTTTCGCTTTTGGCTGAAAGGAGTTTCGTATCCACTTCAAGCCCATGTATATTGTGTCCGAAGTAAGATCTCTACTACAAACTTGAGAATAGATACCATTGACTCTATAATAGCACTTTTTCAACACCTCTTGGCTTATTCCTAAACTTACACTCAACCACCTACATAGCACCACTTCTTTTAAAGTTTTGTGGATTGGGGACTATTACATTACTGTTTTGTCTATTTCCCTTTTGGGTTGTCTATGGGCTGGAATGCGAGAGGGAGAGAGAAGGAGAAAGTCATGTGAGGCTAACAAAATATAAACAAAATATAAACAAAATATAAACAAAAGCAAAAAAGAAGTTTCTCAAGTTCAACTCAATTCACAACAAATTTGTACAGATTTAGCACCAAAGCAGAGCTTATTGCAGCAATGTTGAGACTCATTGTTAACCCTAGTAGGGCATTGGCAACTCAGGTTATCTGTAAGCCTTTAAGTAGCGCGTCTATTCGCCACCAAGTTGTAAACTACTCAACCGCCAAAACCACTCGATCCTCCAAAGATAAGGAAGCTGCTTATTTGAAGAAGAAGCTTCAAACAGCCAAGGATAAAAAGAAATCGATTGAACAAGACCTCAAGGACAAAACCAGAGAAATCAGAGAGTTGAGTAAAGAACGTAAAAAGAAGGCAGCAACCCAAGAAAAGACTAAATTGAAAGAACAAAAGGAAGCTGAGAAACATAAGGCTTTCTTGAAAGATACATTGAGAGAACCACGTTCATTAAATGTTCACAACTATTTTGCCAAAGCAACCAAGACTCCAGTGTATGAATTGAAGGAGAAATTTGCAGAGTTGTCCGAATCCGAAGTTGCTAAATATAAAGAGGCTACTAACAAGTACAATCATGCATTGAAATCAATATTGACACCTAAACCGGTCTTGGGCCCTACTTCAGCCTATCAAAATTTCGTTAGTCAAAATTATCCTCCAGATGTATCTGGACGTGAAGCAATGACAAGATTGGCAGCAAAATGGAAAGCATTGTCCGATGAAGAGAAAAAGTCATTTGATGTGCCTGATCATGAAGTCGAAAGGATTAAATCTCTTCAAAAGCAATGGGAAAAGACTAGAGAAGAAGAATATCCGAAATTGGTGAAGTTTAAACAAGAGTACAAATTCACAATCTAAAAGAAGCACAGCTACATAGAACTCGAATATTGTTTGAATTCAAAATGTATTTCTTTAATCTATCAAATTAATCTAAAGCAACCCCCGGAAAAATCAGTTTGCGTTTCCAGTTTAGCCTTTCTTGTTTTCCTCTCCCACCATTTTTCCCAAATGTGTCAATACTCGCTTCAATTCGTTGGGCAAGATTGGCTTTGATACAAAATCAACCATACCACATTCAATGCACTTTTTTCGATCATCACCAGCAACATTCGCCGTCAATGCAACAATTTTGGGGATGTAATTTTGTTTATTCAATTTAGTGTACTTTTCAATCAACTCTTTGGTGGCAGATATACCATCTTTTGTAGGCATTTGTATATCCATCAATATGACATCGTATTTCTCACCTTTTTCTAATAATGAATTACACTTTTCTAAAACTTCAACTCCATCTTTAGCGTGGTCGGCTTCAAAGCCCAATTTCTCCAAATACTTTAAGGCAACCTTGTAGTTTAACAAATTATCTTCAGCAAGAAGAATTCTCAATGGGTATTCATCGGCCAACAGAACTGGCGTAATCACACTGGGTTTAACTTCTGGTTTAACGTCTCGAAGCAATCTCACTACTCGTTCGCGTTGGAAGGGACACAATAATGCTTCGTATTTGGCGCTTTCCCCCGTCAATGGCTTACCAAATTGTGCTAAAATAACAATCTTGGCACTTTGTTTCAATTGAGGTTCCAACCGACTAAACTCATCGTATTCATCCAAATTTACAAACAAAAAGTCATAAACCCCACCATCCTTAATGTCATCAACATCACGTACGTCGTCCACTGCCAATTTGAAAAATGTCAACATATTCTTCAACGATGCCCCAGTCAAATCCAATTTATTCAATATTAATGCCGTTTTCCCTTGCAATTCAATCTCCGGTTTATCAAACAACAGCACATTAAACGCAACATCAAAGTAAAAAGTACTTCCAACACCTTCCTCACTCTCAAATCGAATATCACCACCCATTAAATCGGCCAACTTCTTTGATATCGCCAATCCTAAACCCGATCCACCAAACTCTCGTCGAGATGATCCATCCACTTGTGAAAATGCCCCAAATACTTTATTCTGCGACAACTCTGGTATACCAATTCCCGTGTCCTCCACAGAAAGTGTAACTTCGTATCTTTCTGGAGTTAATTCCGCAGCATTGCAATTGACGATTATATGGCCATGAGTGGTAAACTTCATTGCATTACCAACCAAGTTGATGATAATTTGTCTTACTCGAGTGACATCACCAGTAACTGTATTAATCTGAGGACAATTGTTGAAAAACACCAACTCCAAATCATTGTCAACAACTTGTTCTCCTCCCAATTGTATAGCACTTTCAATACAATCGTTGAGTGAAAACGGCGAGTTTTCCAACGTGAATGACCCATGCTCAATTTTTGAAAATGCCAATATACCATCAATTATATTCAATGTCACCATTGCCGAGCTTTTAATGGCTTCAACATATTCTCTCTGGGTTGAGTTCAATGTGGTGTCTAATAAAAATATTGAGCAAGACAATAACGAATTGAATGGCGTTCTAATTTCATGGGACATGTTGGCCAAAAAGCTTGCTTTTTCGGCTGTGGCATCCTCCGCCGCCAATTTGGCAACTTCCATTTGTGAAATCAACCTCGCTTTACCCATTGCCACTGATGCTTGAGTACAAAACAAGTTTATCAAATCACGCTTCCGACCATCAAAGATGGCCTTCTTTTTATCTTTTCTCGAATCGACTTCCAAATACAAGGCACCAAAAACTCCAAATTGATTTTGCAAAGGGATACACAAGATCGTGGAACAAGAGTTGTGTGTATAGTAAGAATCTTTGCCGAAACGATTTGTAAAAGCAATATGGTCATCTTCCTTGTTGACGGCTTCTCCTGTATCCAAAACATGCACCAACAATTGATAAGGACAAACATCAGTCCTGGAGCTCAATGGCTCTTCATTTAAGGTGTATATGTGTTGTGCCGAGCCAACACCTATAATTTTAGGTTCTCCACTCATATGCACAACCACACCATAATCAACCTCAGCAAATTTGATAGCGCATGTTAACAACTCAATCAAGATAGTTCGTTCGTCACTGGCTTCGGATATCCCCAAACATGCTTGTATCGTGGAATTCAAATCATACGCGGCATTGGCATTTTCGTTCTTCTTTGTTCTATGCTTAGCTTTTCTCGACTGTCTGTTCAATTTCATTTGTGACTTCATATCTTCGCTTACACTATCATCTGTGCTGATTGGAAGATTGGAAGGTAATATCTTTGCGTGCCTTGTTCCTTCTTCACGCTGCTTCATTTTGCCAATACCGGCCCAGCTAAACAATGCACAATCCTGCTCAAGGTATTTCTTAAACTCTTCCAGTAATAGTTTGACAAACTCGTCAAATTCCAACTTCTTCATTATATCAATGGCGCGCTTGGCTAATTGACCAATTCTTCTTTTACTTTTATTGCAGTTGACTAACCACCTGGCACAAAACACACTAATCCACGACACGTCATACCAATTCTGAGCTTTTGCACCCTTGTCAATAGCATCCTCAAAGATGTCGAGAATCTCCAAGTGGTCCGTATTACCGTCTCTGACAGCTTTCAAAGCCAGTAGGAAAATGACGCGGTTACCAAAATTATGCTCATTTGTTGATGCCCACAACTTCACTCGATGATATATGTCATTGAAAATACCAGTCTTCCTTTCTTCAACAGTTCGATCTCCTTTTGAGGCAAAGGTGATTATAATAGCCGATACCATATAGTAATGACTGGAGTAGAACAAAAGCGGATATGATTCAACAACTTCGTGGGACTTGTTCAACATCAACTCGACACCTTCATCGTACCTCTTCTCTACTATCATACCGTTCAATACTACCGCAAAGTAGCAAAATTGGCTCAAACTTTTCTCCTTCATCATAGTTGCCTCATATCGGGCTTGATAATCAACAGCAGACAACGACCCAAGCACGCAATCTTCTGAATCAAAAACAAACATCTGTTCATCCAGTAGTCCCAATTTCTGTCTCTGTGATTTCCTTCTCTTCATCAGATAAGATATATCATAGGCCTTGCCGCCCAAAAGAAGTAGAAATATGTCAATTGTTGACATCACAATGCGCAACTCTCCAAACCCCAGAAGCATCTCATTTTGGGTACTTTCCAAGCCTGTCTCGTAATACTTGAGGATCGCCGGCATTGGCTCAAGATATAGGGCCAATGTACAAACGTAAAGTTGATAGATTTCCCGGTAGTAATTAATCGATACGTTGCTTGCATGATTGACCAAAATCATGGCAACTTTACAAAGCTCCTTGGCTCTCACTTGGCCAGCGGATGTAAACTCGCTTGCAAAATCGGAAGCAAAGTCAATGATGATCATAGCAGCAAACGGTGACGGCCCGTGTTTGTAAATGGCTTGCATCGCTTGCACCACCAAAAGTTTTCTGCTAGCGTTCTTGCGAAAAACAACCAATGATGGTAGAAGCTGACTTATCAAATGGTAGATAAGTAAAAGCTTTGGAGACTCTGTCGGTTTTACTCTTAGGATGTTTCTAATATCGGGTACTGAAATTGGAATTTTGGACTTGATCGTTTGATAGTTTTTGATGTTCTGCTCTTCATCATCACTGATTGTGATTCCGAGTTTAGGCAAACTTTCGAAACTTATTTTAATTGCTTCCTCGATATCACCCATTTGAATTTTACATCGAACCAATTGATATAGGAAAACAATGCGGTCAAATCCGTACTTCTTTTGAGCATTGTTCATTACCTCCAAACACTTGTCGTACTCACCGAAATAGTAGTGATTTTGAGACACGGTTAATATAGATTTGAGCTGACGCTTGGAGTCAAGCTCATCAACAAGTTCACCTACCACTTCAAATAACTTTTGTGCCAACTTCATGTTATAGGTTGATGATGCATATCTGCCAGCTTGAACCAAGACCTCGATATACAACTCTTTTTCCTCTTGTCTTGCCACTTGATAGGAGTTGCGAAAATATCCCGCCATTTGTAGATAGCCCCCAATGTTTAAATTCTTTTCTTTGCTTACAGTTTTGTGATATCTAAGAGCACAAAGTCTTGATAATTCCATGTATTTGTCGGTGGCAACTAAATCTGCAATGATGTGGACAATGAGTGAATCGTAATAAAACCTATAACTGCAATGCGATGTCAACTCCCATATATCATTATCCGGCAAGTCAAAAGGCGACTCACTTGAGCAAATCAAATCGAATGGAACTTTGTAGTATGTAGTTGTAGGCAAAAGTATCTTTGCGTCAACCAAAAGTGAAAGTGTTTTGAACACCTTGTCCATCGGCAAAGAAGAAGCGACAATCAAATCAGAGAGGTGGAAACCTGGTCCTTGGGAAATGATCGCAGCAAATTCAAGCAAACTTTTCATATCTGAGTTGATAGAAGCTTTGATAAAGTTTTCAATGATCTCGCTCTTGCTTGCTCCGTAATTTTCAATCGACAAATTGTCCACAACAAATCGGCCATAATTTGCATGTTTTACATAAAAGCAATGCTGACTGAATCGAGCCATGCTTATCGCATATTGCGCTAACATTACGTTCCCGTCAGTGGCCTCGTAAAACCTCAAAGCGTTAGCAATTGCCGTGGTGTTCATGGCTGAAGATTTAGGACTCTTCTTTTCAGTTGTAGTCTTATTGATCATTGAAGACATGCTACTTTGTTGTGGAGCAGGTGGGGGGCCACTTCCGTGTCTGGCTGATGATGAATTCGTGCCGATGACTTGCAGAATCCAACTTTTGTAAGCATCGCCGGGTACTTTCGGCACATCAAACACATGTAACGACATGTTGGATCTATTAACGTAATTCTTGAACCGCTTCTCTTTTTCCACACTACTGATGTTTTCTTGAAATTGTTTAGCATCGGTTGTGAAAGTGGAAACAATCTTCAAAGACATCTGACTTATGTCTGCTTCATCATCGAAATTCAACATATCACATAATAGGTGCCACGATTCTTGACTGCACCAATGTACATCATCGATAAAAATTGTCAACCCTTGCAAACCAACAACTTTGTAAAATGATTTTATAATTGCTCTGAACTTGACTTCCAAAGTTGAGGTTGCTTCCTCTCTATTTGCACCTCCTGGCGAGTTTGTTCCCAGTTTATGCTGATAAATTGAGATGTATTTCGGACCCAATAGTTTTCTCAATTGCGGAATGAGGTAAAACAAGATACTCAAATCCAATGGGATATTGGTGACAATCAAATCTCGCCAACTATCTTGTATTTCTTCAGAACATTCCAAAATTTGACCAATGATCGTTTTGATTCCTTCCAAAAGAATCAGATAAATTGAGTTTCCTGTATCAGAACATGAAAACTTCCAAATGCAATAAAAGTCATACTTGAAGAATGCGCCTACACGCATATCATTCAAAATAATGGTTTTTCCAACACCACTTTCACCACTTATCCAAAACAAGTTAACACCCCCGTCGAAAGTGTCATTGTATTCATCAAAGATCTTTTTGTACAATTCATCGCGGCCTATAAATTTCGCTGGAAACGTGAGTGTTGGTGTGTGACCCACTTTTTCGGGATGTTTCATTTTTTCCTTGTTGAGATAGACATCAAATTCCCCCGTCCTTTTCCAGTGATTCCATACCAACTCGCCCATGGAGCTTACCCTATCAATGTAGTGATTTTTAATCAAAATCAAATCACTTAGTAAAGAGTAGCAATCAGTGTATCTGTCCAGTGGATTTTTTTCAAGGCATCTCATGATGGTGGCCCCTAGTTTCTCTGAGATCCAATTGGGTGCCAACAAATGTGGGGCAACAGGCTTTTGAAATATGTGCATTCGTACAATGGAATTGGGATCGTCGCTTTGAAATGGCAAGGTTCCCAATAACAACTCATACATCACTATACCAAGGGAATAAAAATCTGATCTGTGATCAACCATTTGATTGACAACACCAGAAACTTCGGGAGCCATATAAGGGATCAAGTCAGATATTTCGTTCAAGTGGTTTTTCCTATATCCATAAATGCAATCTTCAAGATGACAAAATGCAAACTCCCAGCCGGTTATCTTGACATCATTCTGGTCATTTTCTGATTTAAGTAAATTCATACTGGTTATACCATTATGGACAAAGCCAAGCTCGTGCACAACGCCCAAGGTTTCAACAACCTTTATCATATCGGAGATTATCTCAACCACCTTCAAAGGGGTCTTGGGGCTGCTCGAAACTTGCTCCGTCAACCTGTTGAATAAGGAATTTGTCGAGCTAGTGGCTCCAACAGGTCCAACTCCACCGAAGAACCCATTTGATTGATCAATGGAGTCACTAGGTGTATTATGTGATGTGGAGTTCGCACTCTTGATTGACCGAGAACCCGAGCCATAGGAAGAAGTTGACGAATTTCTTTCAGGGTGTAATTCTGCGGTCCCACAGCTATATTCGCGAAAAGATTTGTAATCATTATCATTATAAACCAATGCAACACGCTTTTGTTTTTTCAAATTCTTGCGATTGAGCTCTATTCCCTGATCGCTAACAAAGCTGAATGTCAAAATTTCAACGGGGTATAAGATACCTGGAACTCCCAATGGTAAAGTGTTTAGACCATGCTTTTTGTCCTTTTGAAGTTTTGGTCGCTCGGTATCGGTGATAAACTGGTTGGTCAACGTTTCATTCGACCACAAAAGATGAGTCTTTGGTGGTTTTGTACCCGACAAAACGTGCCACTCATTAAGGAGCCTTGAAAGTGACATATTCTTCAAGATATTTGATGAAATACTCAAAACTACCTTCGAGTTGGTCTCGATATAATCTCTCTGGTCACCAGCCAACTTACAAGAAAAGCTGTCTGTGTTTGCGTCGTCAGTGCTCCCCACCTTTATTCCGTGGTACAATAGGTTCGTTTGAAAACTACTACTTCCAAATTGTTTGAGCAAATTATAACCAGGTATAGTGTCCGGTGATATATTGACGAAGTCCAGGTATTTTGAATCAGAGCCTCTAGGTGATTTGTTGGTATTCAAATTTTGGTTCAAGAAATCCAAATGGTCCCTTATATAATTAACATTATTCAAATACGACGACTTCCCCAATGCCACATTTTCGCGAGTCTCCAGTGATAGAGAAGAGCTATCTTCATCCATTGTGAGTGCTCGGGAAGAAGCTACCGAGTTCAAGTCCTCGTCGTCACCAAACAAAGTGGATATGCTTTGGTCGGGATTAATGATTGCTCTATTTTCGTCGTCTGGGCTAGATGTTTGGTCAGTGGAGTATCCTTGTGAGCTAGTTCCTGGTATACTGATACGTGATGGGGGTTTGATTAATCTGGATGGTTCCACACCGTAATCGGAACTCAATTCATAATTCAAGCTTAGGGCCGAAGGATTTTCCGAAGATGGAAATGATGATTCAGCTGGTAACGAAGTGTTTAGCTTTAGCTTTGCCAAACTTTCCAGCACTTGTGGTGGTGACAAAACACTCTTTGCGACAAAGTCGTAGTCGAAAGTAGTTCTTCTCAGAATTTCAGGTCGTTGTTCTGTCTCCTTCTTTTCTTGATTTGGTGTAGAAGAGAAAATGCTATTGTTGTATGTGGTACTGTCTCTGTCATCATCGGCCCTGTTTGAAGTAGTTGGCGAAACTGTTTCCGTTGACTTTCTTCTGTCGGCCATCGGGGACGTCATAGTGAAATTGTGAAATGTTTTTGATTCGGGCCCCTAACTTGGTTATACTCGATGACGATTATCGACGACTAGCTTGCAAAATTAAGCTGCCTGATAATGGGTAGTCAACTGAAAAGTTATATATGTGTGGAGATATGATTTCGTCTACCTGCGGTCGTAATGAAACTGAAATTTAAAAGACTCTTTAATGAACGGTGATTTTTAAACAGAGGTTTCTCTTATTTCGTGCAAATGAACTGGCAGTAAGTGATTTTTAAAGTGAACTCCCAGCTTTCCGATGCTCTTTATTCAAGTAGATATGATATTAAGAAACGAGGCAAGAAAATTCTCTAATCTTTTGATGTTGATGGTTTTTCTTCCTGGGATAATTTTCTAACTTGGTTTGTGTAAAATGCATAAACTGTTAAATTCGCCTCAAAAGCTTTTCAAAAGGTGGGTTTTCTAAGTAATTATTTGAACAATAACAAAACTAAAACACACAACACACACTTTCTCTCTTTTGTCTCAGATGTGTTCTCTTTGTCGATCAGTATGGGCTGAGTTGAAGGGCTCAAGTGAACAGCTGAGAAAGTTTTAAAAAGAAAAGCATTAAACAGTAACAACACTATACTCCACATGTTTTTGTCTCTGTTTGATAAATTTTGGAATTATCACTTTTTCATTGTTTTTGCTGGGTAACGAAAAGAATAAGTTTTTGTTCCCTCTCTCTCTTTTCGTTTGGTTGTTAATTTAGTTTTGTGTCACGACGGAAATTCAAAATTTTCTTACTGGAGATTGCTCTAAAGAACTAGAAGAGCTTTACACCGTTTATATTACAGCTACACTGGATCACAGTGTATTGATGTCCATATTTACTTTAGTAGCCGATTTTGTTTGAAACAAATGTCTTACAGAGGTGGGCTGTTTTAGATTTTGCTTTCATTTGCCTCCGTCTTTATTTTATTTTCATTTTTTTTTTTTGTATTGCTCTGCTCAAGTCAAATTGGTTCCATGCACAAAAGGTTAAAAAGTTTAGAGAGCGGAATTCCACCTGTGTTTTCAAGGTAGGTTTAGTATTCACAGTTTGGGTATACACGAACTTTTCAGTGAAGAATCATCTAGCCTGTGCACTTTGCTTTAGTGGGCAGTTTACATTGCATGGACCTGCATTATGAGATATTTTAATTGCTATCTTTGACTTAAATTGTTTTTTTCAAACTTCGAATGCTTCACTACTCTAGCGTCTCGCCTCAAAGTCTTCTTATGCAATAGTGAGTATGTCATCATTCTTTGTGACTAATTTTCGTGGTTGTTTTTCCTGGAAGTTTCACTTCTGTTATGCAATTTTGTCCTTCATCAAAATAGTAAGTTCACAAAACTTCGAGCCTGGAAGTGGAGGCCGGTAGTGGCTAATGGTGGCTGATTTAATGGACAATAGTAGAGAGAAATTGAATTCATTAATGAAGCGAATTGATAGCTGGGCATCTTACTCGAGACCGAGTACGATCCCGTTATCAGTGGAGAAGTATAAAATACTACTCCCTAATTGTCTATTGTATAAAGTCAATTTTCAGAGTATATATGTGTACCAAAGTAGTTTAATCGGAAAAATAGCTGCAAAATCTAACTTTTGAAAATTAAACTTTCTTAAATTCGATTCCTCAGAGATAACACCAACTCTCCTCGAAGAATGTAATATTCCATGAGCCGACACATTTACTAGGCGCTCTAGCGCCAACTTTCTTCAGATTTAAACGCACGGAAGCTCATTCCTGTATTCCAATGTTCTATTAAAAATTCAATATGCAGAACGGCTTTTATGCGTCAAAATTTCTACAACATTTACCCTCTTGTGCTCCAAACTAAGGCGTGCTTTTTTGCTGGTTCATACTAGTACATGTTTTATCAAATATGACACTGCCCTAAAAAGGAAATTATTACGACTAGCTGAACTTTTCTCACGAAGTGTACAGACTTTAATTTGAATATAGCAGTTTGACCTCTTTACAATATAACAAATCTTTTTTTTTTTTTTTTTCCATAATTCAACGTTTTATTGATCAAAATTAAACAATTGTATAAATAACTAGATTATATCTAAAAACAAAAAACTGGAATCCATAAGAAAAAACAACAACGAATCAGAAAACAGATCATTCATCATCATCATCAAACAGAAGGGTAAGAAATTTCCCCTCCCTTCTTTGAGTTGATGTTATGAAATCATTGTAGTTCACAACAATCACAGAAAGGAAAAAAAATAACACCCTTTTATTTGTTATTGTTGATGCCAACGCAAATCCTTCAATCTGCGTCTCGGTTGTCCATAGCAAACAAGAATTGAATAAAATATAGAACCGAAAAACCCCTTCCCTTTTAATTAGTCTTAAGCAAAGACGTTGTAAGGCACCTTCTTAACATTGTACTTGTTACCTTTTCTTGTATGTTTAGTTGGTGGAGGAACGTATTTTGGTTCACCATGGTCTTTTCTTCTAAACATTGTGATTCTAGTACCTGAAGTTCCATTAGAATAAACCGAAGTCAAATCGTGGTTTGAAGCACCATGCTTGTTGTAGTGACTGGAGTTGTTGGTTTGAGGAGCAAACAATGATGCACTGGTACTTGCAACTGATGACAAGTTTGTCGAGCTGGCACTAACAGATGGCTTGGAATATGGTGTAAACAATGATGATGACTTTCTAGTCGTTGAAGGTGCTCCTGTTGTCGATGTTGAGTAACCAGAATCAGTTTTGGCCATCATGGTTGAGTGAGCTGACACACTGGGAAGTGGTTTGTTGGCAAGATCACCATATGGTACTGATTTGGGAAGTGTGGCAACAGATTGTTTTCTTGAAGGTGCTGGTGTGGATTTAGGGGTAGCTTTTGGTGTTGGGTTGGTGGACTTGCTTGAAAACAATGATGTAACTCTACCGAAAAACCCAGTCTTCTTTGCAGGTGCAATTGACTTTGTATTAACGGTTGTTGTTGATTGGTTGCCTGATTCCAAGTTGGTGACAAAAGCATTGATCATATCATAGGAGTTGTCATTGGCAGAAACAAAGCTTTGCATGCTATCATTCTTACTTCCCATCTTGAGTGAGCTTGCTGATCTAGCCTTGTGCACATACAACGACTGTTGTTGCGATTTCAAAGTATTGCTCATGGTTGGTGGATTATTGATTCTTGGTGTAGATGGCAATGAAATAGGACCAACATTTTCAGGATAATTGTAACCCTGCTGTTCAACTTCCTTCTTCAACACAAATGATGATCTCATAAACCCTAATGAGGCTCTTGAAGTTGAAGTGATTGATGCAGCAGATGCTGAGCAACTTTTGCTGAGCGAGTACATTGATGATTCTCTCTTGTGTCCACGTTGTGCAGCTTGCGAAGTCTGCGATTGATGATGCACTTTTGTATTTGTAGCTGGAGTAAAAAATTGGAAATCATCAGACTCAACAGAGGCAGTTCTAGTGTGAACACCTGCGCCCTTGACATTATTGTATGAATCGACACCCGAAGAAATCGACGATTTGTAATCGGAGTGGTGCAACGACAACGAACTTGCTCTAGAATCTGATTCTCCACAACTCGATCCAGAACTTGATTTTCTCGTATTCATCATTTTCTCATCATCAGAATCATATTTGGATGAACGGTCATCATCTTCCACAATCGGTGCCAATCCTTTCAATCCAAATGATTGATAATCAAAAGTACCACCGGTCAAACCACCTCTGCTCAACGATCTTTCAGGAATTGAGTTTGAAACATCCTTGTGTTGCTTGTAAATAAAAGCTTCTTCTTCTTGTTCATCAACTTCTGACGATTCAGGTGACGGAATTTCATCAGCCTTCTTGTCACTTCCGGCCCTTCTTCTTTGTCTTGGATCAAATGGAGCATCATCGATGGAATCTTCCGACAGAACATCGTCATCAGCATCAAATTGTGGTTCTGGATACACTTGCTCCTTAACCTTCAACTTGTTGAGCAATGAAGGCGATGGTTGGTAGTTTTCTGAAAATGAACCCCTTCTACTTGCTCTTGGAGTGGCAAAGTCATCAACGTCAGACTCAGCAGCTTGGTCATCTTCATCATTGGTAAACCTGGAGCTGTTGACAATTGAAGATAAACGTGGTGTTGATGGAGATGATGGTGAGGGCGACATTGATGAACCTCTTCTCCTCCTAGGATCAAATGCAGGTCTTGGTGCTGCAAAAGTTCCTTCATCTTCCTCCAATGGAGTTGGCAAAAAGGACTTCAATGAAGATGAGAAGTTTGTATGGTGAACTTTTTGAAAAGTGTCAGCAGTTGGGATTGCAACTTGAATTGGTGACAGAGCAACATCAACCGATCTTCTGAAACCTTTATATTTTTCATTAGTCTTCAAATCAATTTCAATCGAATTGTGTTTATTCAAGATGGACGTCTCCTTAGCCTTACCTGGCTTCACGTCAAAATCCATTACTGGAGTAGATGGAGTTTGTGGGGTAGGAGCAGAATCCATTAATACTGGTGATTCAACACCAGGTGCTGCAACACCAACAATACTTTGATCACGTGAAGTGGTTCTTGACAAGTTTCTTTGAATATTCAATGGTGGAATATCAGCCTCGTTAATGGAGCTAGTTTCACTTGGAATATCATCCACCAATTGCAAGATTGAATTAGCAACAAAGACATAAACCTTGATCCAAACTAATTCCAAAACACTCGTCCAATGAGTATTCAACACTTGCTTGAATGTCGTTATCAATGTGTTACCCATTGGTTCCAAGTACTTGACGGCAGTCTCAGCAAACCTTTGATTCTCCTTGACAAATTGATACAAAAATTCATCCAACAAAGCACCATCTTCAATATTGTCAATAATAAAGCTAAACAAATCAGCAAATATATTTGAATGCTCGTGAATCACCAATTCGTCATTATGGAAAATTTGACGCAAGGATCTATTTTGATCAAACAAATTTGGATACAATCTGTTGAAAAAATCATCTTGGTCAGTTCTTGACCAAGAGGTCTTGATATTGTGTACTTCAACTGGACCCAATCTCAAATCTGACATTGTGAAGGGGATATGATAGTGTAAACGATTGCTCTTTTGGTATGATTGTAGTTCTCTTTTGACGTTGTAAGTCTCTTTAAGAATGGGGTATCAACTAGTAATATCAAAAGCAGTAAAGTTTTGCTAAAGCAATGGAAAGAAAATTATGCGCTGACTTTCGTCAACCCAACTTTTTGTACATATCCCTTGGTTTATATATTTGTTATTAATATGGCAAAGTAAGGAAGGTTGAAAGTGTGTGTAAACATATGGTGCAAAACAATCATCTATTACCATTCTAGGTTATGGTTGTGAAAGATACATATTGTAAATTTTAAGTTTAAGTTTTTTTTTTTGTTCTCCTAAAATTTATTTCCCTTTTGGGACATCATGCATAATGGGTTAACCTTTAATGACATACTTGATCGGGTAATTTCTATAATAAGAGACAAAAAAAGAGAATACCTTATGAAACAGATAGCGGCATTCGAGGTTGACCATTAATTGTTATAGAAAATAGAGTGAGGAAGCGAGAGCTGTTGACTTACTACAACGTTTCCAAATCGAATAGATCCACCCGATCTTTTGGTTTGCGTTCCGAATCTCGTACCTTTGCAAAATTCTTCGAATCGAAGAAGGGAGGAAGTGGATTATTCCATGATTCTGGATAAGTGGGCACACCCCACATATGTTTGCCGCAAATCACAATACTTACTCACTATTACTTCCTTAGGAATCAACTCTTTTTTGCAATCTTTTTTTTTAGTGTCTTGGAAATTATTGTTTAGTCATACACAAAATGAAAAGGAGACAAATTTCATTTCCTAATCGGGAAGGTCAAGTATTTGCAAACCAGACAATGCGATAGTAACAATACTAGTAAATATATATATATATGGTATAGACCAACCCCACTAACACATTGTCAACTCATAACCCTAGTTGTAAAGTTTCTATATGAAGGAAAAGTGAGCACTTCTAAGTTATCGATTTCTCCTTTCGAAATTATTGTCTCAAACCCAATTTCGTACTGATTAAGGTACAACGAAAACTTTGAGAAACAAGCCATATTCGTAATTACTCTTTGAGGAGTATGGCTTTGTTCAAGGTTCCACGCACGAACAAATCGCCTTTTCTACGCTGCAACTTTTAATATTAATTATGCATTAAAATCAACTTTCTATATAGTTTCAAGATTATATGACAATACCTCCAAGATTGACCTTTAATGTTGGATTGTGAACTTTCAACGAACCTGCCAAATGTTTCAATTGACCATGCTTGAATAAAGTTTTGAATGGTGCAAGTTTTTCATCATCGTGCTCTCTAAAATACGATGCTGACATTGAATATATAATCAGTTGATGAAATTGTGATTTGTAATGATTGACCAAATGCGACATAAACTTGGAGTTGCCCTTCTTTACCAAATCAATGTGGTTTGACGTCTCTTGTGTAGAATCAAAGGCAAACTTGTCGAAATTGTGAGTGTAATGATTTTCTTCATCATATGCAGCCATTTGTTGAAACAACGACTTGACTCCATGACATTCTTGACAGTTGCAGGTGTTGACCATCATATTCCTTGTTAATTGAATCGATGGTGCCCACCAATTAAAGAAATCAGCAATAATTAAACTGCGCAAGTGTGGCAACATTGATATAGCCTTGTTGAACTTGACCCAATCGATTTTACTTCTATCGCTCTTGACAAACTCATTGACTCTGATGTAAATATACTCGAGACTGGTAAATTTGCTAAACAAGTTGCCCAATTGGTTGGACAATAAGAATGCATATTGGTCCAAATTGCTCAGGTGGTTCTTTGAGTTGTGGTTGACTATAGTAAGATTTCTCAATTTTGTGAAATAATGACTGTTTTGAGATAATTGATGATAAAATTCATTAACACATGAGCAATCCGAGTGCAAACAATTAAGCTTCAACTCCAAATGGGTAAGCTTGTCAAAATCTATCATTTGGTAATCATTGAAGTTTATAGCTGGTTTGTTGAAGGAGTGGGAGTAAGATATAGATACTTTTTGCAAGTTGGGTACTTCAGGGTTCAATGACAAAAAGCATTGAGTTGATAAAGTTGTATTCAAGTTCAACTGTTCCAAATTGGGCATCTTTACTCTTTGTGTGGGGAATTGAACATCACCGATAATCGTTTCAATAAAGAAATCCAATGTTTTCAAATTGGGACTCCAAAGTGGCAATGAATTCAACTCCTGAGCACCCAATATTGACCAGTTTGTCAAGTTCCAAATCTTTGATTGCTTTGAACCACCACGTGATTCAACCTCATCGTTCTCTTCTATTATTTCATAGCTGTCCTTTGCCAAAAATTGAAGTATTGTTTGGTTTCTCCGTATGTTGTCAATGTCAAAATTAATAAATTCAATGTTGTGTTTAGTAAATGACCAAAAAGCGCCAAATTTTTCATACAAGGCTGAATAGTCATACTTGCTGAAATTGGATTTACAATGCAATTGTATTGACCGTATTTTGATAAAATTATGAATCGTTAATGAGTCAACAAACTTGTTGAATTGGCTAATGTGTATATAAGTGCGGTCGTCATTCTCCACAATGGACTCATTATCGTCGTCAAACACAACAATTTCACGATAAAGCCTTGCATTGGCAAGTTGATTAAACAACCTTGATGTTTTGGCCACAGATGCCAATGCTGATTGGTATTCGCATGGACTTGACAGTATGTCTCGAAGTTGCTTGTTTACTATTGATTCTAGTAAATCTGTGTACATGGTATTTAAGTTCATTGTAATTTTTGTCTATTCGTGATTGGTACTATAGATGATGTGTTGTTAATATGGATTACAAAGTGTATTCTAAGAAGTTGTGTTCTTTATAAAAGGATGATTAAAGGGGGATATTTGCACCCAATATATAAAAAGTATGATCCTATATATATAAATATATATATGTATGTACTCTCCCAACGTTTAGAAAGAGTAGTCACTTGCTGTGTTATATGCAGTACATACTGTGTAAAAATACGGGGTATATGTGGCACTTTCACTAATTTTAATTTCTTTTTTCTCTGCCTCTACCTTTGTTGTTTGTTGTTATTCCCATGTTACGCGCAAAATTGCACTTTCGGAGCTTAACTTCCGTACGGCATTTGACACACATGAGCCAAGACAATAAATGCTGCTATGTACTGTGAGTGTTTTCGATTCTTTTACGTGGTTGATGCCACACCGTACGAACGGCACAAGGGAACACAGTAACAGTAACAGCACAAGTCACCTTGAAACTACATTGCATTTTGAAGCCGGAAGGGTGGAAATACGGGCGAGTCAAGACAGTGGTGTTTTTTTTTTTTTTACAACCACCGGTTCTAGTGTCTTCTGGACTCACCTCCTTGTCTTTTAAAATGGGAACTTTTTTTTCAACATAAACGAGAGAGAGTCGCATGAAAGGGAGCTGGACCCCATTTGAGGAGAAGTGAAAAAGAGAGACGTCAAATATCCGCCCGTCAAGTCATGTTGCCCTCTTTTTCTCCCCCCTCCGCCTCTTCCATCGACTTCGCTGTTTTTTTGTTCTATAATTATAATAACACGCAAGCATTGTCGCTTAGCATCACCCATCCCGCTAACTCAAAAGTTTAATGTTGTACATTGTAACATGGGCAGACGGCAAAATAAAAAAAAAAAAAAAAATAGAAGAAAATTGTGGAGCTATGGAGGAACGCAAAACCAAATATAGGAGAGTACAATAACAAAACATCCACGCAATATGAGAGCTTGTAACCCCCTCAATGTCGCTGTAGTATTGAAAGTTCCCACCTCTTCATCCACGTGGTATTCAACGCTCATTTTGATTGTTGTAGTTCCTTTAGCCCTTTTTGGGTGCATTTTATTTTCTCTCCTTTCAATCGGTTCTAAATTGAGATTGTTCCGCTTGGCCACATGTTACACAAAAAGGGCTACCTCTTGGCTGGCACAACAAATGCCACAGTTAGTGGTCATTCAACGTGGTTGCAAGTCTAGAGCTACTCCATGCTTTCTGACACATTAACATGGTGTACATTCGAGGGCTGAGTCGAAAAATAAGTTTTTCTACGATCCAAGCTGCACTTTGTAGATGAAAAGCAACTGAGTGGGATCAAGCACAATGGTACCGCCATCTGAGTGGAGCTACCAAAAAACTAATATTTTCAAAGAATATCGACAAAGTGTACATCTTCTTTGTTAATCATTGCCAACTAGCACGACGAGAATCAAAATCAGCGTGACACATAAAACTAAGTGGTAGTACTGCCTTGGGGTTTGTTCATGAAGCAAAAAGATTTATTTATTTCACAATGACTCGTCCTAATAGCACTCAGTGAAGGGATGATGCAAGTCACGATCTTCGAATCGAAACAGTTCTATGTGCACACTCATCTATCCCAAGCGCAAACCAATTCATCATCTGATCTACTGCTTTTGTCAGATCTCCTATGATTGTGGAATACCACTTGATTCCATTAAGCAGCTGTATGCTATACTTACAGTATTCGATGCTCACGTTGCAACTAAATCACATACCAGAGCGCATCTTTGAAACCACGTCAAAACCCTGATTCATTGGCTTTCATTGGTATATCGTGGGAGTCGTCTCCGAAAAGAAGACGCAATGTCAACACTAGTGCTATTTTTTATTTTGTTTTTTTGCAACACACCACACACTTCACACTCTACCACATCAATGCACATATTAGACAGTTTTCATCCTTTTACCGAGTTTCTACTTTCTCAAGGTGATGCTATCCTTTCGTATCCTATAAATGGAGATATTTGGAAAATGAAAGGTGTTTTCCATGAATTTTGCAAAGATGATACCTATCACATACCCACCACGTACTCCGATTTCATTAATTACCTTCAACTATTTCAGACACTTAGTGGCAGATCATTGCACTTTTCAAGGGACTTGTCTTTTGCATTAATTAACTCGATGAGCCAACCAAAATTGACTTGGATCAACTATGTCTCAGTGAGAATTATACAACATCGATTGAAAGGAGTACCACCACCGGTTGAAGAGATTGTGAAGCGGAAGGAGGCGACATCGTTGCTTGAATTTATATCTCAAGAAGAAACTGCATCCTCTATAGATCTTCAAAAAGTAACAAGATTAACACCAAAGACCATTGTTGCGTTCCTCCGTAAGGATACGGCAAGGACAACGTTGGGAAGACAAAGAGCTAGGTTAACTACTTTGAAAGCACCATTTCACCAAGTTTGCAATGATAGTAAACATGCTTTAGTGTTGGCCAATTCTGGACTAAACAAGAGAGAGTATGCCCTGAGCTCAAAACAGTTGGCCCCTGAATTTATCGTTCATCAAAGAATACATCAAGGTAGAAATTTGTTGCCTATTGAGGTATACCAGTGTTCTTTGAACAAGATTCATTTCCTTCCTATATTATACAGCCACACAGATGTGAGTTTAGGGGATTGTTCTTATTTGGATACATGTCACAAGATGAGGTCCTGTCGCTATCTCCACTATTATACGTTGAACCCTACTAAAACAGACTCGGTGGAAAAGGCAGAGCAAAAGAAGTTGGATTACACTCTTGGCCAGTGCTTTACCGAATCCTTCCGTCCAATCACGCCACCACAATGGATCAATTGTGATGTTCGATACTTACCATTCGGTATATTGGGTAAATTTGCCGTGATTATCTCCGATCCCGCATGGGACATTCACATGTCCTTGCCTTATGGAACATGCAAGGATGACGAATTGTTGCAATTGCCTATGCGTGAACTTCAAGATGAGGGAATCATCATGCTTTGGGTCACTGGTCGGTCAATAGAAATTGGACGCAAAGCACTTTACAAATGGGGTTATCAAATCAGCGATGAAATGATTTGGATCAAGTTGAATCAATTGAAAAGAACTATTGTTACTGGAAGAACAGGTCATTGGTTAAATCACTCGAAAGAGCATTTATTGGTTGGGCTCAAGGGAAACCCACGGTGGCTAAACTTGCAAATTGACACCGATGTTGTAGTGAGCACTACTAGGGAAACCTCAAGGAAACCTGATGAATTCTATGATATTATTGAACGGTTGGTTGGAGCACATGCAAGAAAATTGGAAATTTTTGGCCGAACCCACAATACCAGACCAGGTTGGCTAACAATCGGTAACCAACTACAAGGAGTCTCTTTACACGAGCCTGAAGTTAGATACAACTATGAGTTATACAAAAGTCAAACCCTCAGTTGACTTTCTAAATAAATATACCCACCTACTGAAAGCACACCTCCCCCCCCCCCCTTTTTTTTTTTTTTTAACATTTTGCGCTTTGCCCTTCAATTTGAAATCTCTCACTCTCTTTCCAGCTTCATTATCCATTGTCTTTTTCAAATCTTTTCTAAAACCTAAAAAGAATGCAATTTCAAACGCAACAAAAAATGGTGCCAATACCAATGCTTGCAACAAATTATCGAGCAAAGCAGGTGCTCTTTTTTCATGCACCCCATGACCGTAAAATTGAGCTAACCAAGCAAAAATATGAGCGGCAATTGCATAATTGACAAATTCACTTGAAGTTGGTGAAGTAGTTGCCGATAATGATCTGTAATAGTTGCCAACATAATGGGCATAGGCAATTATAAAAGATGCCGATGGAATACCAACCTTCCAATCTAATGAAATGTAATACAATCCATACGCCCAAGCAGCAACATTACCAACATTGACCAGTGGATTCGACGAGATAAATGGCAAAGTAACAGGGGTCAAGAATGCATATGCTGATAACAAAATGATGGGGATACAAACCAAGTGAATTGCCACATTGGTATGGTTAAAATGGTAGGATCTGTAAAAGATTAAATGTTCAATCAATGAGGTCATTTTTTTGAGGAAATAACAGCTAGCGAGTAGTTTGACAAAACAGTATCAACTGGTAAAGGGATAAATTGGTTGATTAAATAAATACGTGATCCTTGTAGTACTCAAAACTTTTTTTGACTTATGTGTCTCCCCACTTTTATCGTACTCTTGTTTCTATTTTAAAAACTCCGCATTATTGGAGGCTGACGGAAAAACAAAAAGTAAAACAGGAAAGCGGATAATACATGCGCTGCATAAGCTCAGGAGTCTTTGCGTACCCTCGAACTTATAATCTTATACAAATAAAAGTTGCTTAATTCCGACTTTGTTACTCAAACTCTCTATTTTCATTCTATGTAATCTACTCCCTAATATCCAAGTTTGGTCTCTTCACCAATCTATTCTTCTTTCCCTTTGATTTATCAAACTTGGTAGCTTGGTTCAAATCTCTACCAACATTGTCCAAATCCTTAACCTTGTAAATTCTAACAATCCAATTTTGGGAAGTGAACGCTTCATCAACTACATGTAATTCAGGTGGTTCGTCAGCTGGGATTTGCTGGTTTCTGACTCTATCTGCTCCATCACGTCCGCCATACAATTCAGCAAATCTATAGTATGACAATTTATACATCAATGAATTCTTCATCGTCTTTGATGCATCCTTGTCCACCCTATATTCCCCTCTTTCTGTGAAATAGTCTCTCTCCTTAATCTCGTCCGGCCAAATTCCTTCGGCAATTCTAACCATCCACAAAAATTTATTGATATCATCACCGGAGTAACCAATAACACCTCCAAATATTACAAGCACATAATCGACATCATGTTGTCTCAAAATTTCATAAGAAACATCTTCAGGAGATGACATGGCTTTTCCAACAGTGGCAATATGGGTATTATTCCAAGTATTGTTATCAACCAAAGTGGTTCTATCCGCCATACCTCCAATTTGGTATCCGTAATCCCACCACGACATGATCTTGGCGTCTTCCGGTGTATTCATTCTTAACCAGTAGTATGCTTCTCTATAATCGTCAATAATGATCTGTGATCCATCGGCAGCACGTGAAGCAAGAACGACTGAAGGTGATGAATAAGCATTGGAAGTAACCCAAGTACAGTGCATAACAAAGTAAAATAAGTAAAACGCAAACGACAACAAAACAATCAATTTCGAAACCAATGCCGCAATTGGCAACTTCTTACTACTTGTCTTTGAACCAGTCTTTTCAGTGAAAATATCAACAACATTCAAATATATATCAAATAATTTGGATAATGCAATTGCACCAGCAATACAAATGACTGGTGTCAAGGTCAACATCAAACGCACCATAACACCAGCAAAATAAGAACACAAGACACTGTAAATGATAACAAAAACGTGCTCGTCTCTCAATTCTTGGAAACACAAGTAAATACCAGCTGGGAACAACCAAATCAACATGGATGTATCAAAAAAGAATGCTGGCCATGCTGTTGGTTGATGTTCGGAAACTGATGCAATGATAGGAATGTGAATTTTGGCGTAGTTCGTATCCCAAAGTGAATAAAATCTACCCGTCCAAGGAGCAATCCATCCCATGGCAGTCAATCCAAATAAGGCGCCAACACCCAAAACAAATACCAATGAGGCAGATACAATCAAAAACGATTTAAATTGTTTTGAAGGCACCTTAGATTTGACATAGTCGCCGAATGCAACCAATTGTAACAATCCAAACACCCCCAAGGCCGCCATATGATCATTGGACCTAATTGGTAAGAACCCGACAAAGGGAATCTGCATACTTGCCAAAGTTCCTAATGCATACCACGTGGTGTATGCAGTATACAACTTGGGGTTATATCTACCCATCAACAACAAAACAAACACATGCAATGGGATCAAGTTAGTAATAAATACATAACCGCCCCAAGCACTAACCATGTAAAAATAAAATAATGCAGTCAATGTAGCGAAAAAGATTGACCCCAATTTCATTGACTTGATCCAAAAATAAAACGTAGCCATCAACAATGTAATTGCAATAGCTTCGTTATCATATGATCCTGCAACTGATCTAGAGATATAACCAGGAGCAATACCCATGAAAATAGCAGCTAGCAAACCGGCATTTGAATCCTTCATCTCTTTTGTCAAAAAATAAGTAGCAATTGCCGTTAAACCACTAAACACCGGAGCCAACATAACACAAATGTTTCTAATATCAACTGGTAAGCTTAACCATTCTCTCAATATGTGCCAAATAGCGCCCGAGGTCACCATCAATCCAGGATATAGCGTACCACCAGTAACTCTTCCCAAGGGATACCATGTCCTATCATCAAACCAGTTTAAGAATTCGTAAAATGAATGCGTAACCAAGTATTTTGTAGCTCTAAAATTGAACCATGGGTCGAATTCATGAATAATTGATTCAAATCTGATAACTGAGAATAAACGTGACGAAATGGCTGCACCGGCAATTGATATCAAAATAATGACTTTGAGAAGTGACCTTATTAGTTCAACATCGATTCCCAACACTTTTAGTTGGGTCGATTGGGTTTTCATGGCTTGATTATTGGTCACCATGGTATATATATCTACTTGAGGGGGCTGATCAATCCTTAGTAGCGAAGTTTTGATGAAAAAAAAAAAATAAGTTCGGCACAAGGCACTAAGTAACCACACCGCACACGGTGTTACTATTTTATCAAAGTCGTAATTTTTATTTCCACGACACAGGAAACGAATTTGTCTAAGAATAGATAATGAACTTATAAAATGCAGGCTATAAATTGGAGCTATATAAATAGCAGAGTTGCTATCAAAAGGAGCTCCACGTCCAGTTTGCAGGAACACTTCCAACTAACTGGTCAGCTGCCCTCGAATTTGAATCGCCACTACCACCACCAACAGTGTCTCCCCTCATATCAATTTGATTCTGTCTTAGGGCATTTCTATCAAGGTCCTTATACAGCTGCCGTATCTGCTCATGCTTGGATGGATGAGACAAGTTATTTATGACGTTGTTCTCAACATGACGGTTCAAATCCATTGGGGAAGGCAGTTTTGTACTGGTTATGTTCACTCCAAACTCTCGCTGTATAAACTCGTTATACTCTTGTATGCAATTATCGCACACTTTTGATAATGTTCCTCTTCCTCCTGTGGTGAATTGTGCCATTCTATTAATATATAAGGAATGCGATGTGTGCTCCTTGCAAAATATACCACCACATTTTCGGCAATGGTGCCGCCTCTCAAAAAAGTTGAATGTCTTATTGCAGGAAGGTATACCACAAGCAGTTACCGCTTCATCCTTCACCCAATGCCTCCTTGTTGGAGGTGCATTGGACATGTAATCAAACGACCTTCCCAAATTCCCGGCACTTAAAAATCTATTTAATGAGCCAAATTTTGGGGAGCTACTCGATTCAATGGATCTTGAGGAGTCAGTTGATTTAATTGATGCAGTTGACGAATTTAAACTTTTTTGCCCAAACGCTTGCAAATGGGTTTCATAGTTGTTTTCTGGACTTTGAGCAGTTGGTGGAGTTGAGCCCATTTCTGGTGAGTTTGATGTTGAGCGGTTATGGTAGTCATAGCCACCATTTTGAGTCATTCTCAAAACAGCCGGTATGTACATCGGCGTTCTCAACCCTTTGATTTGTTGCAACTGTCTTGTGGATCTTGCATTTGCATTCTTGTGATGGGAATTGGGCTGAGGTTGCTGTAAATGGCATTGCACGTGCAAGTTATTAGTAGCAAGATTTTGTGGTGCCGATGAGTTCAGGGGCTTTCTTCGGGTATTAATGTCTTGTGGTGGGATCACCGCGGCGGGGACTCTTGGTGTTGCTTGAGGAAGTTGTGTCCCGTTCACATATTGTTGCGACAGTATCAGTTTAGATGGCTCTTGTTGTTGGTGCTGTAGATCTCCTTGATGAGCAGTTGTATTCCGTAAATGTTTATCTGTTTGTAGCTTGAGAGAATCCATTTGTTGTTGTCTCAAATTATGATGATACTGACTGATATCGCTCTCCTTTGTTGAAGTATCTGTATTTGCCACTTGTCCCTCTGGGAGACTGTCCAATGACGGCTTTGCACAAATTTGTGAATGAGACGACTTTTCTGAATGAATTGTCAAAGATGAAGGCGATGGCGATGCAGCTTTGGGCGTCACTTTGGGTTGTCTTGTTAGACTAGCAAATGATGACAAATCAACTTCTGCCGGTTGGTAAGGTTCCTGTCCTTTCGATCTCAACTTGCTATCGCTCTCCACAGCTTTAGGAATGACTATATCATCAGGATTCGTAATGGGCCTAGGAGACAAACTCAATTTTTTCAACGCATTCAAGGTCAAGTTTCTTTGTTGTGACAAAATTTCTTCATCATTAGCATCATCTGCATCCTCGTTGTCACCATCGTTGCTTGAGCTATTGTTGGTTGTACGTCTCGATTTGTTGCCTATTGGTTTATCGTGAAATGGTAATTGCTGACCAATTTGCAAATCTTCATTCAGTTTTTGAGTCGATAAACTTGACAACACAGGGGCTTGGATATATGATTGAAAATTCTTTGCGGTATTCATTGCTGAATTAGATCTCGTAAGCTGAGTGCTGCCATTCCCCTTTGTGCTATTATTTCTATGCAATGTTGGTCCATTCAATCCTGGTGGCTGGTTCCCAGTACCATTGACAGCAGTCATTGGTTGTATTTGATGTTGCTTGAGGGATTTTAAAGATGCAAGTGACAAAACCGATTGGTATGATTGAGTACGAGACTTGCTCAAGTCCTTTTTTGTGAACATTAGATCCGATTTGTTGTAGGATTCCGAAGACGAGTGTTGTTCCTCATTCTGGTCCTGTAGCAGATTCCCTTTGTTAGAGTTGCTATTATGACTATGGTGAGAAGATGTTGGAGACGGAAGTTGTTGCTGCTGCTGTTGCTGCTGCTGTTGTTGTTGTTGTTGTTGCGTTTGAGGGTCCTGGACAAATTGTGATTCCAGTTGTTGCCGTTGTTGGCTTCTCAACTCATTTGATGAGTTGGGGCTTTTCTTGTCAGAACCATCCGCCCCTTCTTTTGGTACTATTGATGATGGATTATAATCCCCCAGTTTCCGATTCTCTTCCATGGAGCTTAAGTTGTATCTGGCGTTATCATTAGTGGAAGTTGAGTCACTATCATTTTCTCTTTTTGTTGTGTTTGCCTGACTGCTTTGTAATATTGAGGTTGCAGTCTCTATCATGGTATATTAATGTGCAAACTATCAGCTGTCTTTTCGTTGCCTTTTGTTGTTGGTACGAGCAGGTGTTGTGTATGTGTTTGTCGTCTCTGTGTATTGTGTACCTACAGTCGTGTTGTTGTTAGTGTTTATTGGTTAATGGTATGTGTGTAGTGTACTGTGTACCGTGTGCTGTGTGTTACTTTTTATTTTATTTTGTATTTTTATTTGTTGTTCATGCGGGAATTAAAATAAAATAATAATAATAATATAATACCACAAACAATATACAAAGCATAGAGTAGCATTATAAAATTACATAGTAAAGTAGCGAGTCTAAAATTTGAGTAATAAGTTATATATTAGCAAAGCACCCCGAATATAATAATAATCTCGTTCTTTCTTTTGGGGGG
>OGTC01000134.1_pt1 | contig 48544 bp, 45 predicted proteins | sample 1574531 | NCBI WGS metagenome assembly OGTC01 (sample SAMN03295859, study PRJEB24534) | human gut metagenome | isolation source: fecal sample 2 from infant 9 | host: Homo sapiens | place: USA: Pittsburgh, PA | collected 2014-07 | reverse complement strand
GGGTAAATATTCTAAAAAGGAGACTAAACATGAAGAATAAAATCCTTGCATTTTTATTATTTTTATTTCCCTTATTCTCTTTAGGCTATGCTAATGCGGACACTATCAAGATTGTTAGTGATACAGCTTATGCACCCTTTGAGTTTAAAGATACAGACCAGACTTATAAAGGAATTGATGTCGACATTATCAATAAAGTCGCTGAGATAAAAGGATGGAATATCCAAATGTCTTATCCAGGCTTTGATGCTGCTGTCAATGCGGTCCAAGCAGGGCAAGCAGATGCGATCATGGCTGGTATGACAAAAACCAAAGAACGTGAAAACGTCTTTACCATGTCTGATACATACTATGATACAAAAGTTGTCATCGCAACGACTAAGTCTAACAAAATCACTAAGTATGAAGAACTCAGTGGTAAAACTGTTGGTGTAAAAAACGGTACTGCCGCACAACGTTTCCTAGAAAGCATCAAAGATAAATATGGTTTCACTATCAAAACCTTTGATACTGGTGATTTGATGAATAACAGTCTCAGTACAGGTGCTGTAAATGCCATCATGGATGACAAACCAGTCATCGAGTACGCTATTAACCAAGGGCAAGATCTCAGTATCAACATGGACGGAGAAGCCGTTGGAAGCTTTGCTTTTGGAGTTAAAAAAGGTAGCAAGTACGAATACCTAGTTACAGAATTTAACGAAGCTTTAGCACAAATGAAAAAAGATGGTAGCTTGGACCAAATTATCAATAAATGGACAAACTCTTCTAAAACTAGTTCACAAGTGACTTCTCTCACTTCAACTACAAGCGCAGGTCAAAAAGCTACTCCAGTCAAATCAAAATACGTTATCGCTAGTGATTCTTCATTTGCACCATTTGTTTTCCAAAACTCAAGCAACCAGTACACTGGTATTGATATGGACTTGATCAAGGCTATTGCCGAAGACCAAGGTTTCGAGATTGAAATCACTAACCCAGGATTTGACGCTGCTATTAACGCGGTTCAATCTGGTCAAGCTGATGGTATGATTGCTGGTATGTCTGTTACAGATGCTCGTAAAGAAACCTTTGATTTCTCTGATTCTTACTATACAGCCAATACTATCCTTGGAGTTAAGGAATCAAGTACCATTTCTTCTTATGAAGATCTGAATGGTAAAACCGTTGGTGTTAAAAACGGTACTGCTTCTCAAACCTTCCTAACTGAAAATCAAAGCAAATATGGTTATAAAATTAAAACCTTTGCAGACGGTTCATCTATGTATGACAGCTTGAACACAGGTTCAATTGACGCCGTGATGGATGACGAACCAGTTCTTAAATACTCTATTAGCCAAGGACAAAAATTAAAAACACCAATCGAAGGTACTCCAATCGGTGAAACTGCTTTTGCAGTTAAAAAGGGAAGCAATCCTGAATTGATTGAAATGTTCAACAATGGTCTTGCAAATCTTAAAGCAAGTGGTGAATTCCAAAAGATTCTTGATAAATACCTTGCAACTGATTCAACAAGTGAATCATCAACTGTTGACGAAACTACTATCTTGGGCTTGTTGAAAAACAACTACAAACAACTCCTAAGTGGACTTGGAATTACCCTTTCTCTAGCTTTGATTTCCTTTGCAATTGCGATTGTTATCGGGATTATCTTTGGTATGTTTAGCGTTAGTCCTTATAAATCACTTCGTCTTATTTCAGAAATCTTTGTCGATGTGATTCGTGGTATTCCATTGATGATTCTTGCTGCCTTTATCTTCTGGGGAGTTCCTAACTTTATCGAATCCCTTACAGGCCAACAGAGTCCAATCAATGACTTTGTCGCTGGTACTATCGCCCTCTCCCTAAACTCAGCTGCCTATATCGCTGAAATTGTTCGTGGTGGTATTAAGGCTGTTCCTATCGGACAAATGGAAGCTAGTCGAAGCCTTGGTATCTCTTACAGTAAAACCATGCGTAAGATTGTCTTGCCACAAGCAACCAAACTTATGCTTCCAAACTTCGTCAACCAATTTGTTATCGCACTTAAAGATACAACTATCGTATCTGCAATCGGTTTGGTCGAACTCTTCCAGACTGGTAAGATTATCATTGCTCGTAACTACCAAAGTTTCAAAATGTATGCAATTCTCGCAGTCTTTTACCTTGTGATTATCACTCTTCTTACTAGACTTGCAAAACGCTTAGAAAAGAGGATTCAATAATGGCTAAATTAAAAATCGATGTCGATAATTTACATAAGCAATATGGTAAAAACAAAGTCCTTAAAGGAATTTCAGCGAAATTCTATGAAGGAGATGTAGTCTGTATCATTGGACCTTCTGGTTCAGGTAAGTCAACATTCTTGCGTAGCTTGAATCTCCTTGAGGAAGGTACAAAAGGTCATATTACAGTTAATGGTTATGATTTGACGGATAAAGCAACCAACGTGGACCACGTTCGTGAAAATATCGGAATGGTGTTCCAGCACTTCAATCTTTTCCCGCACATGACGGTATTGGAAAATATCACTTTCGCACCAGTAGAACATAAGTTGATGACTAAGGCCGAAGCTGAAAAATTGGGAATGGAACTCCTTGAAAAAGTTGGATTGGCTGATAAGGCTAATGCAAATCCTGAAAGCCTATCAGGTGGTCAAAAACAGCGTGTGGCTATCGCCCGCGGTCTAGCCATGAACCCTGATATCATGCTCTTTGACGAACCAACTTCTGCCCTTGACCCTGAGATGGTCGGCGACGTTCTTAACGTTATGAAGGAATTGGCTGAACAAGGTATGACTATGATCATCGTAACCCACGAAATGGGATTCGCCCGCAAGGTTGCCAATCGAGTTATCTTTACTGCAGATGGTGAATTCCTTGAGGACGGTACACCTGACCAAATCTTTGATAACCCACAACATCCTCGTCTTAAAGAATTCTTAGACAAGGTTCTAAACGCCTAGAAGAAGTTAGGCAAAAAGTCTTTATAATCAAAAAAACGCATTGTATCAGGTATTATAAAACTTGATATTATGCGTTTTATTGTGGGAAGATTTACTTCGATTGTTCCTGATACTCAATGAAAATCAAAGAGTAAACTAGGAAGCTAGCTGCAGGTTGCTCAAAGCAGTGCTTTGAGGTTGTAGATAGAACTGACGTAGTCAGCTCAAAACACTGTTTTGAGGTTGTAGATGGAACTGACGTAGTCAGTATCCTACACATACGGTAAGGCGACGCTGACGTAGTTTGAAGAGATTTTCGAAGAGTATGAAATTAAGTTTTTGCCCAGACTCTTAATATAGACGTATTGGATTTTTGGATTTTTTAGAAAATTATGATAAAATAAAGGATATGAAAAATGGGGACTCCTCATGCCTAGTTTAACTAGGAAACAAAATAGAAATTAGGTAGCTAGATGTCATCAAAAGTTATTGTTACAATTTTCGGTGCAAGTGGGGATTTGGCCAAACGTAAGCTCTACCCTTCACTTTTTAGACTTTATAAATCAGGTAATCTTTCTGATCATTTTGCTGTTATTGGAACTGCTCGTAGACCTTGGAGTAAGGAGTATTTCGAATCTGTCGTTGTCGAATCTATTTTAGACTTGGCAGACAGTGTGGAAGAAGCTCAAGCATTTGCGAGTCATTTTTACTATCAAAGTCACGATGTTAATGATACTGAGCACTACATCGAACTACGCAAGCTTCAGGCTGAATTAAACGAAAAATATCAGACTGAGCACAACAAACTCTTCTTCCTCTCAATGGCACCTCAGTTCTTTGGTACCATTGCTAAACACCTCAAATCAGAGCAAATTGTTGATGGTAAAGGCTTTGAACGTTTGATCGTTGAGAAACCTTTTGGAACAGACTATGAGACTGCAAGCAAACTAAATGAAGAACTCCTAGCTACTTTTAACGAAGAGCAAATCTATCGTATCGACCACTATCTCGGTAAAGAAATGATTCAAAGTATTTTTGCCATTCGCTTTGCCAATATGATTTTTGAAAATGTTTGGAATCGTGAACATATCGATAACGTACAGATTACCTTTGCAGAGCGCCTAGGTGTTGAAGAGCGTGGTGGCTACTATGATGAATCTGGTGCCCTTCGAGACATGGTTCAAAACCACACACTTCAGCTTCTGTCACTCCTTGCCATGGACAAGCCAGCAAGCTTTACCAAGGATGACATTCGCGCAGAGAAAATCAAAGTCTTTAAAAATCTTTACCACCCTACAGATGAGGAACTCAAAGAGCAATTCATCCGTGGTCAATATCGTTCTGGTAAAGTTGATGGCATGAAATACATCTCTTACCGTAGTGAACCAAATGTTAACCCTGAATCTATGACAGAAACCTTTGCATCAGGTGCCTTCTTTGTAAATACTGATCGCTTCCGTGATGTACCTTTCTTCTTCCGTACAGGGAAACGCCTCACTGAAAAAGGAACACACGTAAACATTGTCTTCAAGCAAATGGATTCCATTTTCGGAGAGCCTCTAGCACCAAACGTGCTTACCATCTATATCCAACCAACTGAAGGTTTCTCTCTCAGTCTTAACGGTAAAAAGGTAGGAGAAGAGTTTAACCTTGCGCCAAATTCTCTTGACTATCGAACAGATGCGACTGCTACAGGTGCTTCACCAGATCCATATGAAAAACTCATCTATGATGTTTTGAACAATAATTCAACTAACTTTAGCCATTGGGATGAAGTGAGTGCCTCATGGAAATTGATTGACCGTATTGAGAAACTTTGGGTTGAAAACGGTGCTCCACTCCATGACTACAAGGCTGGTAGCATGGGACCTCAAGCTAGCTTTGATTTACTTAAAAAATACGGAGCTGAGTGGACTTGGCAACCTGATATCGCCTATCGAAAAGATGGTAGACTAGAATAATCAAAAACAATCCTGCAAGAATTCTTGCAGGATTTTCTTTTATATCAAACCTTCTAGAAGGCCCTTCATAAAGTTCTCAGAGTTGAACTCACCGATATCATCAATCTTTTCACCAAATCCAATCAACTTAACAGGAATATTTAGTTCTTCACGGATAGCCAGAACAACACCACCTCGGGCAGTTCCATCGATTTTGGTTAAGACAATTCCTGTAACAGGCGTAATTTTTGAAAATTCTTTGGCTTGTACAAGAGCATTTTGACCTGTTGAGGCATCCAGAGCTAGGAAGGTTTCATGCGGAGCTTCTGGAACGACACGTTTAATGATACGACCAATTTTTTCCAACTCTGCCATCAAGTTTTCCTTGTTTTGTAAACGGCCAGCTGTATCAATCATCAAAATATCAACACCTTCTGCTACTGCACGTTCCATCCCATCAAAGACAACACTAGCTGGATCTGCTTTTTCAGGTCCAGTAACCACAGGAACATCTACACGACGACCCCATTCAGCTAGCTGGGCAACTGCACCAGCACGGAAGGTATCCGCAGCAACAAGCATGACCTTCTTGCCAGCTTGCTTGTAGCGATGAGCTAATTTACCGATAGAGGTTGTTTTCCCTACACCATTAACACCTACAAAGAGCATAACTGTCAAACCATCTTGGAAGTTAATGCTTTCATTGTATTGTCCATCCTTCTCATACAACTCTACCAATTTTTCGATGATGACACGACGAAGGGCATCAGGTTTCTTGGCATTTTCAAGCTTAGCTTCGTAACGTAGCTCTTCTGTTAAGTTTGACGCTACCTGTACACCAACGTCACTCATGATTAAGAGTTCTTCTAGTTCTTCGAAGAATTCTTCATCAACAGAACGGAAGTTAGCAAAGAAGGCATTCAAACGAGCACCAAATCCCGTACGAGTTTTCTTGAGACTACGGTCATATTTTTCCTGTACAGTCTCTTGAACTGGAGGAATTTCTTCGATTACTAGATCTTCTTCCACTTCTTCAGAAGTGTCTAATTCAGTTTCGTCTGATTGAGCTTGATTAGCTTCTTCATCGTCGCTATCACTTGAAGCTACTTCTTCAACTGGTGACTCAGGTTCTTCTGCAACAAACTCTGCTACCTCTTGAGCGCTGGCTTCAGTTTCTTCAACTTCTGTTGACTCTGACTCTTCCTGACAACAATGGCATTCAGTTTCTTCTTCAAGCTGAATTTCTTCATGAGGAGTTGCTATTGGTTCAACTGTTTCTGTAGTAGTTTCTGCTACTGGTTCTTCCGACTCACTAGCTTCTTTAGAATAAGTTTCCTCAAATTCTGAACTTTGGTCGATTTCTTCAGTATTTTCCTCTTCAGCTTCCTTGCTTACAGATTCTGTAACTTCGTCGCCAGGTTCTGTCAGATCCAAGTTTTCCAAAGCTTCTTTAACAACTTCTTCGATTTTTGGTTCTTCTTTTCTACCAAATAAACGGTCAAATAATCCCATACTTTAGTTCTCCTTCAGTACATATTTTTCAATGGCCCAGGCGACAGCTTCCTCGTCGTTAGTCATAGGGGTGACTACATTTGCAACTTCCTTGACCTCAGGCACAGCATTTTGCATAGCAACACCTAGTCCTGCCCATTCAATCATAGAAAGGTCATTGGCCTCATCTCCACAAGCCATCACCTGACTTTGGTCAATTCCTAGGTGGTCGATCAATTTAGCTAGTCCAGTAGCCTTATGAACGTTCTTTGGTGACCATTCCAAAAGCATGTCGCGAGATTTAAAAATTTCGTAGTTGTTAAACAAGTCTGGTGAAATATTAGCAATTGCTGCATCCAGTGGTTCTTGGGCAAAGGCTGTCACACATTTGTTGTAGGTCATCTGACTAGACAAATCTTCAAAGTCAATTGGAACGAAAGTCAGAGCAGGATTAAATTTAGCATACAGACTCTCTTGATCTGATTGGATTTGGTAAACGGTACCTTCAGAAATGGCATCTAAAGGAATGCCTAGTTTTTCAGTTTCCTCATAAATGCGTGTCACATCATCAATCGAAAAGACTGTCTTATCAAGGATTTCACCCGTGTTTTTCTGAACCAAGCCTCCATTAAAGGTGATAGTATACTCATCATCATGGCCGTCTGTTCCAAGCTCTTTGAGGAAGAAATCCATAGCCTTGAGAGGACGTCCAGTTGTCAGTACCACTTTCACTCCCTGTTCACGCGCAGCCTTTAAAGTTGCCTTAGTACGATCAGTCAATTTCTTGTCTGTCGTCAGCAAAGTCCCATCTAAGTCTAGGGCAATTAATTTAATATCTGCCATTACAATCCCTCCATATAAGCAATAACTGATTGGTCTTTGTGGTGACCGATAACTGTTTCAGCTAGTTCCAAAATCTCTGGGCGAGCATTTTCAGGTGCGACTGGGTGCCCTACAACTTGCATCATGTGCAGGTCATTAAGATTATCACCAAAGGCCATCACCTGGTCCATATCTAGATTTAACTTCTTGGCCAATTCTACAATAGCAACTCCCTTGTCAACATGGTCTAAAACGATGTCAATGGATTCAAAGCCTGTCGTCATAGCCTTGACCCCAGGAACATGTTCATTGACCCAAGCTTCTCCGGCTTCTACTGTCTCTTCAGTAAAGTTAGTTGTGAATTTGAAAATCTCATCGGTAATATCTTCAAGACTGGCTACTTTTTTGATATTCTCATTATAATGATGGCTAAACATAAGATAGATTTCATCTACTGTATCTAAGACATAGCAAGCCTCTTTACCAGTCAAGAGCATCTTCTTCTCATCAAAATAAGGTGAAGTCTTTAGCTTTTCAAATGTTGATAGGTAAAAATCACGAGGCATGGTTGCTTCATAAAGGTCCTCTCCATGAAAACGAACCAAACTACCATTTTCAGCAATAAAGATTATCTCATCTTTGACATCCGCAAAATGCTTTTCAAGTGACAAAAGCCCACGACCAGATGCAACAGCAAAATAGATTCCTTTTTCTTTATAAGAATGGAGCAACTTTTTCAGACGCTCCATATCAAATTGACCGGCACCATCCAAAAAAGTACCGTCCATATCCGTTGCTACTAATTTAATCATAAAATTCTTCATACTCCAATTAATAAATCTACCTTCTATTATACCATAGAAAAAGTAAAAAAAGACGTGCTGAATTGACACGTCTTTGTCTTCTATAAATAATCCCGTAGGGCCAATTTAAAGGCCAGGCTGATTTGCTTACCTTCTTTTAAATCCAACCTCTCAACACTTTTCTTCCAAAGTTCTTGATTGAAGTCTATTCTGAGAGTTCATCAGCTATTGCGTAAAAATTATCAATCTTTGGCTGAGATACATTTGTCACAATCATAAATAGCATATAGTTCTTGACATATAGTCTTGCATATGAAAAAATACTTGTTGGAGGTTGATAATATGACTGAAACAATCAAAAATTGGGTTAACATTTGCGTTTTGAAAAATCAAGAAATTTTATTACTTAATAGACAGCACGATAATTTTCCTGGCTGGATTCCACCGGGTGGAAAAGTAGAATTCCCTGAAAGTTTTTTTGAAGCTGCATTACGGGAACTTAAGGAAGAGACTGGACTCACTGCATTAAATCTTGAATTAAAAGGAATTTCTGGCTTTACTAATTCAATTGGTAATGAGAGATTTGTCTTCTATGACTTTTTATGTACTCAGTTTACTGGTGAACTAAGCACATCTGATGAAGGTGAGCCAAAATGGTGGAATCTAAAAGAAATTGATAAAATACCAATGCAAGATGAAATAAGAAAAAGGATTCCCCTTTATTTAAGAAAAGGAAGCTTTGAAAGTATTAACTATTGGGATGATAATAAGAAATGCATTAGTGAAAACAAAACAATTTTATTTGACTAATATTCTCTACAGTATAATCAAGGGTATCTAATAAAAATCATCTACTCTAACAACTTTTTCCTTATATCTATAGATAGCTAAAAAGCCTTGGAAACAGCTTATTCCAAGGCTTTCTCTATATTCTATTGTATCTATAGAGCCAGTCGTTATTAAAAATATAAGCCCCTCTCCACACTTTCCTGAATCAAATCTTCCGTTAGTTTCCATAATTCTTCTGATTCACTTTTTATAAACTTTTTCTTTTCTAATACCATGTCTGCACTGATATTATCAGGGTTATAATTTAATTGTGACACCTCTAAGTGATTTATCAGTGGTACCAATGCATCGATTACTCTTGCATATCTTGCTTCACCACTCTGCCCTTTTTCAAATTCCAACCACAAATTTTTCATATTCAAATATTTATCTTCTGGAAGGAGGCTCATTGTTTTTTCTATAGATTCTAACTCTCTATCATGAGAATGAATCTTTTTTTCATCATCAAAAACCCAAGTATCTCCGGCATAAATCTCACCTAAATCATGAATCAATAACATAGAAATAACTTTTTCCATTTTTAACTTTTCAGGATAATAATCTTGAAGAACTATAGCAGCTATAGCACCTTGCCAAGAATGCTCGGCACTATTTTCAAATCTTCCATCAAGAGTTCTATTAAATCTTGTTACTGACTTTAACTTCTCTATTTCTTTAATAAAATCGACTGAATTCTTTAAATTACTCATTGTAGCTCCTATCTTATTTAAAATTTTAGATATAATACCAAAAAATATTAATTTCATCAAATATTTCCCGTATTTGCAAAAAATAAAATAGCGCCTAATCCATACGAGATTAGACGCCTATATAAAATAAGTCTCGCTTATTCATCAATTCAAGGTTCTCTTATCCATATTTGGCAAAGAGAGCTTAAACTTAATAATACAGAGTCGAATCACAAAACCGACAATTGAGAGAATGATAAAAGCAGTGATTCTTGGAAAGTGAAGGACATATGCTAGCCAATAATAAACAACTCCAATTACGAAAGATAGAAGGGCATAAATGTCTTCTTTCAAAACACTTGGAACTTCGTTGATCAAGAGATCTCGGATAATCCCACCACCTGCACCTGTTAAACAAGCTAAAATCCCTGCAGACATCAAATTTAATTCACTATCAACTAAGGCTGTCGCTCCAATCAAGGAAAAGATGATTAACCCAATCGAATCAAAAATAAGATAGGCTTCTCTCAACCACTTATAGAACTTTTTTTCATGACTAGCATTGGCCTGTTTTGAAGTCACAAAGACATACATGATGACAGCTACAAGAATAGAGACATAAATCGGTCCAGGGTCTGCGAGAGCGGATGGAAAACGACTGATAATAGAATCTCTTAAAATCCCTCCACCTACTGCCGTTACAATTGCCAATAAACTGATTCCAAAAATATCTAAACGTTTATCAAACCCTTTGATGGCTCCTGACGCCGCAAAGGCTATGGTCCCAATATAATTACAAATCATTAGGAATAGGTCGAAATCCATATAAGCTCCTCAATTTATTTTTGTAACCTTTCCGACTTCTCGAAGGTCATTCTATATTCTCTAAATCTTTCAATTTAACAGAAACCAGCTTGGATACACCAGATTCCTGCATGGTTACACCATAGATAGAGTCTGCCGCTGCCATAGTACCCTTACGGTGGGTAACAACGATAAACTGGCTATCCTTGTCAAATCGATTGAGATAATCACCAAAGCGTTTAACATTGGCCTCATCGAGTGCGGCCTCTACCTCATCCAAAATAACAAATGGAATGGTCTTAACACGAATAATTGAGAAGAGCAAAGCCAGAGCTGACAAGGCCTTCTCTCCACCACTCATAAGGTTGAGAGATTGGATTTTCTTACCTGGAGGTTGCACAGAGATTTCGACACCTGCAGTCAATAGATCTCCCTCTGTCAAGATAAGGTCCGCTTGTCCACCACCAAACATCTGCTTGAAGGTCACTTTGAAGGACTCACGAATGGCCTCGAATGTTGACTTAAACCGTTCCTTCACTTCATCGTTCATCTCTGTAATGGTTTCAAGAAGCAAATTCTTTGCAGAAAGAATATCATCTCGTTGAGTATTTAAGAACTCCAAACGTTCATGCACTTCATCAAACTGTTCAATGGCATCCAAATTGACTGGACCAAGTGAACGGATAGATTTCTCTAAATCCTTGACCTCTTGTTCAGCGACAGCCAAATCTTCCAACGGATTGGCTTGTTCTAAGGCCTCTGTATAGCTAATCTGATATTCTTCTGTCAGCTGGCCTTGAAGATAGCGAAGGCGGTCCGTAATCTTCTCCTTGGTCGCTTCCGCTCGTGTTTGCTTACGAATCAATTCTTCATTTTGCTGACGAGCTTGTTCTAAATGACTGGCAATATCATCCAATTGGCCTTCAATGTCATCCAGTTCAAACCGCTTACGAATCAATCCTTGTTGAATTTCTTCCTTTTGACTCTTAGCTTCTGCTTCCTGCTTGGTCAAAAGTTCCGTATCAACCTTTTCAAGATTGTCTACCTTTTCTTGGAGAAGGCGTTCGATTTCATCTTGCTCGATATTGAGGTTCTCAAGTTCTTTGTTAATTCGTTCAATATCTGCAACTTCATAACGTTTTCGCCCTATCATTTCTGTTTTGAGCAGACGTGCTTGAGAAAGTTTATCTTGCAAGCTTTGATAACGTTCCTGAATAGCATTTTTATTGGACTTGATTTCTTCGATTTCAGATTCCAGTTTTTGCTTTTCAGTCGCAATGAGTGCAAGACGTTCTTGGCATTTTTCTTTTTCAGCTTGCCAATCTCCGCCCCTTAGATTGTTTAATTCCTTTTCCTGAAGTTCTAGAAGGGTTTCGAGTTCTTCGACTTGTTGGCTAGTTTGTTGATAAGCCAGATACAAGCCTTGCTCTTCTATACGAGCCTGTTCCCCTTTGGACTTAATAGTCTCTAAAGTTTCATTCAAGTTATTTAATTGTTCTTGGGCAATTTTTAGTTTTTCTTCTTCCTGACGAATTAACTTTTCTTCTTGAGCGATTTCCTTTTGCAACTGCTCCAATTCAGGCTTGATGAAAATGCTGTTATTTTGACGATTAGCACCACCGGCATACGAACCACCCGTTCGTAATTCTGTACCATCTAGTGTTACCATCCGAACTTGATAGCGTACCTTACGAGCTGCATCACGCGCATGCTCTACCGTATCAAAGATTGCTGTTGTAGCTAGCAAGTTTTTAAATATAGCTTCATGCTTGGCATCAAAAGTAACCAATTCATCTGCCATTCCAAGAAAACCTGGACTTGAGGCAATCACATCTTGGTTCTGACCTGAAATGCTACGAGTCTTAATAGTTGTCAAAGGTAGGAAAGTCGCACGACCAGCTCGATTTCGTTTAAGGAAGTCTATAGCCTTAGTCGCAGCCTGTTCATCTTCAACGATGATATGTTGGCTACTTGCCCCGAGAGCAATTTCAAGAGCGGTTTGATAATGAACATCAAAAGTTAAATGTTCACTGACCGCTCCGACAATACCGCCCAGGCGATTTTTTTCTTGTAGAACACTCTTAACACCCGCATAGAAATTACTATGGTTTTTAAGAATGTTTTCCAGACTTTGCGCCTTGGCCTGCTTATTTTTTAGACTATCCAAACGGTCAAAAAGTTGATTTTGCTGACTTTGATAAGCCTGCTTTTGTTCTTCTTCCTGTTTAGCATTCGTCTGATAGTCAGCAAGCAAGGTCTGTACTTTTTCTTTTGCTGATTTTAGATCAGCCTCTTGTTTACTTGCCTTAGATTTGGCAGAAGCTAATTGTTCCTTCAAGGACTCCAATTGTTCTTCTTGCTTTTGAGTCTGTTGGCGACTATTTTCAAGATCATTTTCAATCCGTGTCAACTGGTTAGAGACATCCGCTTCTTCCTGCAAGAAAGCAACAAAGCGCTCACGCAGTTGCTCAATCATCTGGTCTGGATCATCAGAAAAAGCTAACAACTCAGCCTCTAAACGATTGAGTTCCTTAGTATTGACCGCTAAATTTTCTTCTAACTGACTAAGATTGGTTTCTTTTTCTTCCTTCTCCTCAATGAGAGCATTTCTCTTTTCATCCAAACCAGCTAAACGAGCCTGAGCCTCTTGTTGATTGAGGGCGACTTGCTCAGTTTCTAGTTTAGACAAGGCCAACTTACGTTCTAAATCACTGATTAAACTAGTCAAATCCATCAAGCTTGACTGGTCTTTTGCCATCTCCGCCTGCAAATTCTGACGTTTCTTTTTGAGAGTTTGATTTTCTTCTTCTAACTCTTCTCGTTTCTGATAGTAGCTGGTCAAAAGCTCTTGAACTTGATGTAATTCTTCTTCTGTTAGATCCAATTCAGCCTTATTAGCTTGAATTTGTGCAACCAAAACATCTAAGTAGATGCCTTTACGTTGACCATCTAATTCAATAAATTTGCGTGCAGTTGCTGCTTGCTTTTCTAACGGTTTGATTTGATTATCCAACTCATAGATGATATCTTCCAAGCGATCTAGATTATCCTGGGTTTGTTGGAGCTTACTTTCCGTCTCTTTGCGACGTGTCTTATACTTCAAAACTCCCGCAGCTTCTTCAAAGATAGCCCGACGTTCTTCAGGTTTGGAGTTAAAGATTTCTTCGACCTTCCCTTGGGAAATAATAGAGAAGGAATCGCGCCCAAGTCCGGTATCTAAGAAGAGGTCATGAATATCACGAAGACGAACTTTTTTACCATCAATCTTGTATTCGCTATCTCCCGTACGATAAATGTGACGTTCAACCTTGATTTCCTGACCTGCATCTTTGATAAAACCGTCTTGATTATCAAGAGTCACGACTACAGAAGCATAGTTTAAAGGCTTTCTGCTTTCTGTTCCTGCAAAGATAACATCAGGCATCTTCCCACCACGAAGATTCTTCACGCTAGATTCTCCTAATGCCCAACGCAGACTTTCGGTGATATTGGATTTTCCTGAACCATTTGGTCCCACGACCGCTGTAACTCCCTGGTCAAAAACAACCTTGGTCTTATCAGCAAAAGATTTAAATCCCTGAATCTCAATTTCCTTTAAATACATGAATCCAGCCCTTTCTCGACTGCATTTTTAGCAGCTTCCTGCTCCGCTAATTTTTTAGAGCGTCCTTGCCCTTTTCCAATACTTGTTCCTTCAACGAGCACTTCTACTTCAAATATCTTATCATGCGCAGGACCTGTCTCTGAGGTAACTTGATAACAAATATCTACATCTCCATTGACCTGAAGTAATTCTTGAAGATGAGTCTTGTAGTCCGTAATCATCTCAAAATCACCTGTCTCAACCTTCGGAATCATGACTGTATAAATAAAGTTCTTCACTGTAGCAACATCCTTGTCCAAAAGCAACGCACCTAAAAAAGCTTCAAAGGCATCACCAAGAATCGTATCTCTATGTCGACCTCCAGATTTTTCTTCACCCTTACCAAGTTTGATAAATTCATCAAATTGACAGTCACGCGCAAAACCAGCTAAACTTTCTTCACGGACAATCATGGCACGAAGTTTAGACAAATCTCCTTCAGGTTTTTTAGGATATTTCTTATACAGATATTCTGAAATCAATAACTGCAGAACAGCGTCTCCTAAAAATTCCAAGCGTTCATTATGTGAAATTTTTAAGAGGCGGTGCTCATTGGCATAGCTGGTATGCGTAAAGGCAGTTTCAAGTAAGTCTTGATCTGCAAATTCAATTGCAAAACGATTTTTTAGTACAGTTTGTAGTTCTTTCATACTAAGCCCTTTCTAACTAATTACAGTTCTTTCTATTATATCAAAAAAAGCTCTCAACGTCAGAAAAATAACAGTATAGACGAGTTTCTTGAATTCCCTATAAAATCACTCCTCTGCTAGCAAATTACCCTTTCTTTTGGTATAATAAATCTTATGGAAATTGAAAAAACCAACCGCATGAATGCTCTGTTTGAATTTTATGCAGCCCTTTTGACTGATAAGCAGATGAACTACATCGAACTCTACTATGCAGACGATTATAGTTTGGCTGAAATCGCTGAAGAATTCGGTGTCAGTCGTCAGGCTGTTTATGATAATATCAAACGTACAGAAAAGATACTGGAAGATTATGAAATGAAGCTTCATATGTACTCTGATTACATTGTCCGCAGTCAGATTTTTGATCAGATTTTGGAGCGTTATCCAGAGGATACCTTTCTCCAAGAGCAAGTTGAGATTTTAACAAGTATTGATAATAGAGAATAAGAGGAATAAATATGGCATTTGAAAATTTAACAGAACGTTTGCAGAACGTCTTTAAAAACCTACGTAAAAAAGGAAAAATTACAGAGAGCGATATCCAAGAAGCAACCAAGGAAATTCGTCTAGCACTTTTAGAAGCCGACGTTGCTTTGCCAGTGGTTAAGGACTTTATCAAGAAGGTTCGTGAACGTGCCATTGGTCATGAAGTCATTGATACCCTCAATCCAGCTCAACAAATCATCAAGATTGTCAATGAAGAATTGACGGCAGTTCTTGGTTCTGATACAGCTGAGATTATCAAGTCTCCAAAAATTCCAACCATTATCATGATGGTCGGTTTGCAGGGTGCTGGTAAAACAACCTTTGCAGGAAAACTCGCCAACAAACTCAAAAAGGAAGAGGATGCTCGTCCTCTGATGATTGCGGCCGACATCTATCGTCCTGCAGCTATTGACCAATTGAAAACACTGGGGCAACAGATTGATGTTCCTGTGTTTGCACTTGGAACTGAAGTTCCTGCGGTTGAGATTGTTCGCCAAGGTTTAGAGCAAGCTAAAGCCAACCATAACGACTATGTCTTGATTGATACGGCTGGTCGTCTGCAAATTGACGAGCTCCTCATGAATGAGCTTCGTGATGTAAAAGCTCTTGCTCAACCAAATGAAATCCTTCTCGTTATCGATGCCATGATTGGTCAGGAAGCTGCCAACGTTGCGCGAGAATTTAACGCTCAATTAGAAGTTACCGGTGTCATCCTTACCAAGATTGATGGGGATACTCGTGGTGGTGCGGCCCTTTCTGTTCGTCATATCACAGGAAAACCAATCAAATTCACTGGTACTGGTGAAAAGATTACCGACATTGAAACCTTCCACCCTGACCGTATGGCCAGCCGTATTCTCGGTATGGGAGATATGCTGACTCTGATTGAGAAAGCTTCCCAAGAATACGATGAGCAAAAAGCCCTTGAAATGGCTGAAAAGATGCGGGAAAACACCTTTGATTTCAACGATTTCATCGATCAGTTGGATCAGGTACAAAATATGGGCCCAATGGAAGATTTGCTCAAGATGATTCCTGGTATGGCCAACAATCCTGCCCTTCAAAATATGAAGGTGGATGAAAAACAGATTGCTCGCAAACGTGCCATCGTGTCTTCTATGACTCCGGAAGAACGTGAAAATCCAGATTTGCTCACTCCAAGCCGTCGTCGTCGTATCGCAGCTGGTTCTGGTAATACCTTTATCGATGTCAACAAGTTCATCAAAGACTTTAACCAAGCCAAACAACTCATGCAAGGTGTCATGTCAGGTGATATGAACAAGGTGATGAAGCAAATGGGTATTAACCCTAACAACCTTCCTAAAAACATGCCTGGTGGCATGGATATGTCAGCCCTTGAAGGTATGATGGGGCAAGGTGGTATGCCGGATATGTCTGCTCTTGGAGGAGCCGGAATGCCTGATATGAGCCAGATGCTTGGTGGAGGTCTCAAGGGTAAAATCGGTGAATTTGCTATGAAGCAATCCATGAAACGCATGGCAAACAAAATGAAAAAAGCTAAGAAGAAACGCAAATAAAAAGGACTCAATTGAGTCCTTTTTTATTTGTTTCGAAGTTTCTCCAAAGTATCTTTAAAGATAGCTGGAATATCGGAAGTAAATTCCATGGTTTCACCAGTTCTTGGATGGGTAAATCCAAGTGTCTTAGCATGGAGAAATTGCCCATGACCTTTTAAAGTTGTACGAGGTCCATAAACTTCATCACCAGCTACAGGATGGCCAATATAAGCCATGTGGACACGGATTTGGTGAGTTCGTCCTGTTTCCAGTTGTAATTCCAGTAAGGTATAATCACCAAAGCGTTCTAAGACGCGAAAACGCGTTACTGCTGGTTTCCCTTTAGCTGTCACAGCTTGTTTCTTACGGTCTTTTTCACTTCGACCAATCGGCGCCTCAATAACACCTCGGTCATTTGGAATATTTCCATGAACGATGGCCCAATATTTACGAAGAGACTTCTTGTCCTTCAATTCTTGAGCCAGTGCTAAGTGTGCTTCATCATTTTTAGCAATCATCAAGAGTCCAGATGTATCTTTATCAATACGATGAACAATCCCTGGACGAAGCACACCATTGATACCAGAAAGATCCTTGATATGATACATGAGGGCATTAACCAAGGTACCACTGGTATGACCAGCACTTGGATGAACGACCATGCCTTGAGGCTTATTGACTACTGCTACATCCTCATCTTGATACACAATCTCTAAAGGAATATCTTCAGCTACATACTCCAAAACCTCTGGTTCTGGAACTTGGTAAGTGATAACATCCCCTTCTTGAACTGAGTACTTAGCTTTTTTTAACTGACCATTGACCAAGACTTGACCAGACTTGATTTGTTCATTGGCGAGACTACGGGACAGTTCTGTCAAATCTGACAAAGCCTTATCTAAGCGTACCCCGCCGGTTTCAATTTTAATTTCCATTCATTTCCTCTTTTAGCATTGCAAGCAATAACACAACGACCCCTACTGTCAGATAACTATCAGCCACATTGAAAATCGCAAAATTGATAAAGTCCAAGTGAAACATATCCACGACAAAACCTTGACTAACGCGATCGATAAAGTTCCCAAGGCCACCTGCAATAATCAAAATTAGACCAAAGACCGTCCAAAATGAGTCTTCTATATGTTTATGCAAATACCAAACAGCAACCCCCATGACTACAAAGGTGATTAAGGCAAAAAACCACTGTTGATCTTGGAGCATAGAAAAAGCAGCTCCTCTATTTTGCAGATAGGTTAGACTAACTAGATTTGGGATCCATGACTTGATTTCACCAATAGCAATATTCTGAACGACATAAGCCTTTACTAATTGGTCTATCACAATCAAGGCTGCTATAATCCCTGCTATTATTCCTCTTTTTTTCATGATTTCCTCTTCTGATCAAAATACTCTTGCATAACCTCTACAAATAAGGTTCCCGCTTGGCTCAAGTCCACTTCCTCACGTTTCACATAAACCATACGATTATTGAGATTATCATTTAGTGGAATAACGGTGATCCCGTTAACGCTATCGCTATCTAAGAATCCAGAACCAGTCGCATAAGCATTTGTTCTTTCAAGAATCCCATTTAAGGTAGCGCGGTCAGTTACGTTAAACATCTGAGAGCTGGCACTTGTATCCACAAAGTTTTCTGAGTAATAAAGATACTCATCCTTTTCTTGTGTGAATCGAACTGTTGGCAAATCTGCCAAATCCTCCATGACCAACTCTTTTTTCTTGGCTAGAGGATGTCCTTCACGCAAATAGATATGTGTTTGGAAAGGAATCAACTCAATCACTTCAAGACCTAACTTTTCAACCCGTTGCATAATTCCTTTTTGGTTTTGATTGTTAAGGTAGATAATTCCAATCTCACTATGACCTTGGGCTACTTCATCCAAAATCTGAACAGTTGTAGATTCAAAAATACGGAAATTTTTATATTCAGGATACTTTTGAGAAAAAGCTGTAATGGTTGGTGGTAAGAAATCATAGTGCTGGCTGGCTATTGAAAACTCGTCTTTTTCCTCTTCAGAATTAGCATACTGGTTTTGGAAAACATCAAATCCTTTGACCAATTCTTGTGCCTTTTCATAAAATTCCATCCCACGGCGAGTGAGAAATGTCCCTGAACTGGTTCTACGAAAAATCTTGAAACCTAGCTCTTTTTCCAAGTCTCTTACAGAAATAGATAGACTGGGTTGGCTAACGTACATCTTTTCAGCCGCTTCTCGAAAAGTACCACTATTTGCAATAGCAACAACGTAGCGTAATTGTTGAATATTCATGATTTCTCCTTCGATTTCTATCTTATCATTATACCATAAATCAAGCCTATCCAACAAAGGAAAATCATGAGACAGATACTTCTCATCAAAGCAAACAAAAAACACCTTTTGGTCAAATGAGATAATGACCAAAAGGTATTACTGTTTGCATTATTTAGCTACTGTGTAGAGTTCGTTTACTTTATTCCAGTTAATCACTGAGAAGAAAGCTTTGATGTAGTCAGGACGAACGTTGCGGTATTTCACATAGTATGCATGTTCCCAAACGTCCAAGCCCAAGATTGGTTTCTTACCTTCTGAGATTGGTGTGTCTTGGTTTGCTGTTGAAGTCACTTCAAGCTTACCTTCTTTGTTAACAACCAACCATGCCCATCCAGAACCAAAACGAGTTGTTGCTGCCGCAGTAAATGCTGCTTGGAATTCTTCGAATGAACCGAAAGTTTCATTGATTGCTGCTGCAAGTTCTGCTGAAGGAGCTGTTTTTTCAGGAGTCATCAATTCCCAGAAAAGAGCGTGGTTCAAGTGTCCACCACCATTGTTGATAAGTGCTTGACGGATATCAGCTGGGATAGAATCTACGTCCGCAAGCAATGCTTCGAGGTCTTCACCAATTTCAGGGTGTTTTTCAAGAGCTGCATTTGCGTTGTTTACGTATGTTTGGTGGTGTTTGTCATGGTGCAAGTGCATTGTTTCAGCATCAATGTATGGTTCCAAGGCGTCGTAAGCGTATGGAAGATCTGGTAAGATAATAGCCATCTGTAATACCTCTTTTTCTTTCTATATAAAAATGATAACGCAATCATCCTGTTTTTTCAAGTTTTTTGCTCAATTTGACTGGCTCGCAATCTGCAATAAAGCTTTCTCAAACAAGTACCCTTTTTCGTAAACACCAGTCTTAATTTGGTAATCTGCCTGGATGAGATGACGAATAGAATCCTGTAAGAAATTCAAGGACAATCCTCGCGTGTCACGAAGAGCAAATTTGATTTGATAGGGATTCGGATTGCGACCAAGATAGTGACCTAAACTGCTGACCATCTGAGACTCTGTTTGGCCAGATTCTTGCAAAATTTTCACTTGTGTATAGAGTCTGAACTGCCCCAGCATAATGGCAATAAGTTTAATCTCATCTTCTCCCTGCAAGGTCAAATCTTTGACTAAATCACGCGCCTGATCAATCTTATTTCCTAAAATCAATTGGGTTAAATCAAAGATATTATCCTGCAAAGTTTTTGGTATAGCTTCAACAATGTCTTCTTCTGTAATCAGACCACTATCCTTATAAGACTGTAAGAAGAGCAGGTTTTTCTGAATTTCACTGAATTGAAAACCTGATTTGATAAGCAACTGTTCGAAAGATTTTCCATCAAAGGAAAGTCCTTGTTCCTGAGCCCACTTTTGAAAATAGGCTCGTAACTCTTGCTCTTTAGGTTCAAGAGCCTCAAATACTGTCGCATCCCGCTTAAGTAATTTGACCAAACGTCTCTTGCTATCTAACTTGCCTTCAGCAAAGATTACTAATTTACTTGAGGGTACAGGATTTTCCAGATAGTCTTCAAAAGACTTAAGTTCATCATCAGTTAGATAGCGTTTTTTAGCTGTCGTTATATCGAGAAAATGATCTAAAACAACAATTTTTTCATCCGCAAAGAAAGGAAGACTGACCAGCTCTAGTTCCAAGCTTTTGTAGTCTACTTCTTTCATGTCAAAATAAGCAAAATTCAAATCTGCAGGATCGTAGCCGATTTGCTTTAGCACTTGAGTCTTCATGACGTCATACTGTCCTTGATCAACTCCTGTAAACAAGGTCAAACTAGGAAGGTTCGCTAAGGATAGCTTTCGGCTTTCTTCTATAGCTAGCATCATTTCTCCTTTCTTTATAGTTTCGCTGTTATTTAATCAATATAATTTAATTTTCCCCGGAAATCCTCTAGGCTTTCATACCCCTTTTCCGCCATGATTTCTTTGAGCTCGTTTGTAATACGTTCAAAAGCAGCTACTCCTTCTTTGTGAAGTGTAGTTCCAACCTCAACCATGCTGGCACCGCATAGGATATGTTCAAAGGCATCACGTCCTGTTAACACTCCTCCAGTTCCAATGATTTGAATCTCAGGATTTAATCGTTGATAAAAGGCATGAACATTAGCAAGGGCAGTTGGTTTAATGTATTCTCCACCAATTCCACCAAAACCATTTTTAGGACGAATCACAACCGTTTCATCTTCTATATAAAGGCCATTTCCAACTGAATTTACACAATTCACAAACTTAAGTGGATACTTGTTAAAAATTGCTGAAGCTTGGTCAAAGTGAACAATATCAAAATACGGTGGCAACTTGATGCCTAGAGGTTTAGTAAAGTAAGCAAAAACTTCAGACAAAATCTTATCAGTCGTTTCAAAATCATAAGCAATCTGAGGCTTACCTGGAACATTTGGACATGAAAGATTGAGCTCTGTTAGACCACGGAAATCACTTTCTTGAACCTTTTTCAAAATGGTATGAGTTTCCTCTAGAGACATTCCAACCAAAGATAGAAAAAAGGTACGATTTGGTTCCTTATCTTGCAATTCCAAAAGATAGTTCAAGTAATAGTCTAAACCATGATTTGGTAACCCCATAGAATTGATAGAACCCAGCGGTACATCGTGATAGCGTGGTTCTGGATTACCTTGACGAGCCTCCAATGTTGCTGTCTTAGTCACAAAAGTTCCTGCAGATGACTGCTTGACTTCCTCCAACTCCTCAATAGTCATGCAAGCCACTCCTGCTGCATTCATGAGACAGTTGTCAAATTCAAAACCAGCAATTTCCGTTTTTGTCGATACCATTGTTCTGCTCCTTTAGTTTCTCTTATTTTTATCATTATACCATATTTTTCTCTTTTCTTTTTTTAATAACTGATTTCAAATGCTGCCCAAGCGCTTTATAATCAGTATTTTCTAGAAATTGAATGAATTTTTAGAAAATTCTACTTTTTTCTTTACAAGCGCATATTATTCTGCTATAATGTCTCATGTAATAAAATATGACAACAAAAGGAGAACGATATGACATCTGCTAAAGAATATATCCAAAGCGTGTTTGAAACTGTTAAAGCTCGTAATGGGCATGAGGCTGAATTCCTTCAGGCAGTCGAAGAATTTTTCAGCACATTGGAACCTGTATTTGAAAAACATCCTGAATACATTGAAGAAAACATCTTGGCTCGTATCACCGAGCCTGAACGCGTGATTTCTTTCCGTGTTCCTTGGGTAGACCGTGATGGAAAAGTTCAAGTAAACCGTGGTTACCGTGTTCAATTCAACTCAGCTGTTGGACCGTATAAAGGTGGACTTCGTTTCCACCCAACTGTAAATCAAGGGATCTTGAAATTCCTCGGGTTTGAACAAATCTTTAAAAACGTTTTAACTGGTCTTCCAATCGGTGGTGGTAAAGGTGGATCAGACTTTGATCCTAAAGGTAAAACTGATGCTGAAGTCATGCGTTTCTGCCAAAGCTTCATGACTGAGTTGCAAAAACACATCGGTCCTTCTCTTGATGTCCCTGCTGGTGATATCGGTGTGGGTGGACGTGAAATTGGTTACCTCTATGGTCAATACAAACGCCTTCGTCAATTCGATGCTGGTGTCTTGACTGGTAAACCTCTTGGCTTTGGTGGTAGCTTGATTCGTCCTGAAGCGACTGGTTACGGTTTGGTCTACTATACTCAAGAAATGTTGAAAGCTCACAAGGACAGCTTCGCTGGTAAGAAAGTCGTTGTATCTGGTTCTGGTAACGTTGCTCAATATGCAGTCCAAAAAGCAACTGAACTTGGTGCAACTGTTATCTCAGTATCTGACTCAAATGGTTACGTAATTGATGAAAACGGAATCGACTTTGACCTTCTTACAGATGTAAAAAATAATCGTCGTGCTCGTTTGACTGAGTACGCTGCAGAAAAACCAACTGCTACTTACCATGAAGGTTCTGTATGGACATACGCAGGCAACTACGACATCGCTCTTCCATGTGCGACTCAAAACGAAATTGACGGTGAAGCAGCAAAACGTTTGGTAGCTCAAGGTGTGAAAGTTGTCTCTGAAGGGGCAAACATGCCAAGTAACTTGGAAGCTATCCATGTTTACAAAGAAAATGGTGTCCTCTACGGACCTGCAAAAGCTGCTAATGCCGGTGGTGTTGCTGTATCTGCCCTTGAAATGAGCCAAAATAGCCAACGCCTTTCATGGACTCGCGAAGAAGTAGATACTCGTCTTCAAGGTATCATGACAAATATCTTCAACACTGCTAAAACAACAGCAGAAACTTACGGTCTTGGTACTGATTACCTTGCAGGTGCCAATATTGCAGCCTTTGAAAATGTAGCGAATGCTATGATTGCTCAAGGTCTTGTTTAATTCCTAGTAACTATATAACTCCTCACATCTCGTGTGAGGAGTTTTTCTTATCCACAGAAAAAGACCTATCCGAGTGGATAGATCTTTATTTTCTTACAATTTATCTGCTACGGCATCCAACAATTCTTGGATTTTCGCTTGGTTGCTTCCTCCTGCCATGGCCATGTCTGGTTTACCACCACCACGTCCATCGACAATTGAAGCCAATTCTTTAACCACATTACCTGCGTGTACATCTTTTGTCTTGCTGGCTACTAGAACATTTACCTTGTCACCAATCGCTGCGACAAGAACAAGAACATCAGAGTAGTCTTTTTGTTTCCAGTTATCTGCGAAGGTACGAAGGGCACCAGCATCTGATACAGAAACTTGGCTTGCGATAAAGCTGTGACCATTCGCTTCTTGAACATGTTTGAAGACATCACCAGCTGCCGCTGCTGCTGCTTTTTCCTTCAATTCTGCATTTTCTTTTTGAAGTTGTTTCACTTGTTCTTGGAGAGCTTCCACTTTATGAGGAACTTCCTTAAGTTGAGGAGCTTTCAAAGCAGCTGCAGCCACTTTAAGAGCATCTTCTTGTTGGCGATAAGCTTCAAAGGCTTCTTTACCGGTCACTGCCAAGATACGACGAGTTCCTGAACCGATTCCTTCTTCTTTGACAATTTTGAAGAGGCCAATCTCAGAAGTATTGGCAACGTGAGTACCACCACAAAGCTCAATAGAATAATCACCAATGGTTACTACACGGACATTTTTACCGTATTTCTCACCGAAGAGGGCCATTGCTCCCATTTCTTTAGCTGTATCGATATCGGTTTCAATTGTCTTGATTGCAATAGCTTCCCAGATTTTTTCATTGACTTGTTGTTCAATCGCACGTAATTCTTCAGGAGTTACGGCTTGGAAGTGTGTAAAGTCAAAACGGAGGAATTCTACTTCGTTGAGAGATCCTGCTTGAGTCGCATGATTTCCGAGAATGTTATGAAGAGCTGCATGAAGCAAGTGAGTTGCTGTATGGTTCTTCATAACGCGGTGACGACGATTGGTATCAATAGCCAAGGTATATTCTTGGTTCAAAGCAAGAGGTGCCAAAACTTCAACAGTATGGAGTGGTTGACCATTTGGTGCTTTTTGAACATCTGTAACATTTGCTACGACATTCCCTACAGCATCCAAGATTTGACCATGGTCCGCAACCTGTCCACCCATTTCAGCGTAGAATGGAGTTTCAGCAAAAATGAGGGAAGCAGTTCCTTCGGATACAGCTTCTACTTCTGTATTGTCCGCTACGATAGCTACCAACTTAGAAGACAATTGGCTAGCATTATAGTTAAAGTGACTTTCAACTGTGATATTTTGAAGAGTTTCATTTTGCATGCCCATAGATCCGCCTTTGACAGCTGATGCACGCGCACGTTCTTGTTGTTCCTTCATAGCTGCTTCAAATCCGTCACGATCGATAGTCATACCAGCTTCTTCAGCGATTTCTTCTGTCAATTCAACTGGGAATCCATAAGTATCGTAAAGTTTAAAGACGTCTTGTCCATCGATAACAGATTGACCTTTGGCCTTCAAGTCAGCTACGATACCTTGAGCAAAGTGTTGACCTGAGTGAAGGGTACGAGCAAATGACTCTTCTTCACTCTTAACGATTTTTTCGATAAAGTCACGTTTTTCAAGCACTTCTGGGTAATAGCTTTCCATGATTTTTCCAACAGTTGGAACCAATTTGTAAAGGAAAGGTTCGTTGATCCCCAATTTTTGACCATGCATAGAAGCACGACGGAGGAGACGACGAAGGACATAGCCACGTCCTTCATTTCCTGGAAGAGCCCCATCACCAATCGCAAATGAAAGAGAACGAATGTGGTCTGCAATGACCTTGAAGCTCATATTGTCACCATCTGGATCGTAGGTTTTTCCAGACATCTTTTCCACTTCACGGATGATTGGCATGAAGAGGTCTGTTTCAAAGTTGGTCTTCGCTCCTTGAATAACGGCTACCAAACGCTCTAAACCTGCGCCCGTATCAATGTTCTTGTGTGGCAATTCCTTGTATTCACTACGAGGAACAGCAGGGTCTGCGTTAAATTGTGACAAGACAATATTCCAGATTTCGATGTAACGGTCATTTTCGATATCTTCTGCAAGAAGACGAATACCGATATGATCTGGGTCAAAAGCTTCTCCACGGTCAAAGAAGATTTCAGTATCTGGTCCTGAAGGTCCTGCACCGATTTCCCAGAAGTTGTCTTCGATTGGGATCAAGTGACTAGGATCTACTCCAACTTCTACCCAGCGGTTGTATGAATCCTTGTCATCTGGATAATAAGTCATATAGAGTTTGTCTTTAGGAAAGTCAAACCATTCTGGACTTGTCAAGAGTTCAAAAGCCCAAGTGATGGCTTCATCACGGAAGTAATCACCGATAGAGAAATTCCCCAACATTTCAAACATGGTATGGTGACGCGCAGTCTTCCCTACGTTTTCGATATCGTTGGTACGGATGGCTTTTTGAGCATTGGTAATCCGTGGATTTTCAGGTTTGATGGTTCCGTCGAAGTATTTCTTGAGGGTTGCAACTCCTGAGTTAATCCATAAAAGAGTTGGGTCGTTAACTGGAACCAAGCTAACAGATGGCTCTACAGAATGTCCCTTGCTTGCCCAGAAATCAAGCCACATTTGGCGAATTTGTGCACTAGATAGTTGTTTCATTTGTATCTCCTTTTTACTAATTTGAGTCTCTTTCTAGCATTTCTACATAGTCGATAGCGACACAGAGGGAAATGACTAGGTCTGCATAAGATTCTTCGTAAACTGTTACGGTATAGGTAGAAGTTAAATGGAAGAGTTCCTTGGCGATTTCCGCAATCACTTGGTCACGGTCATCCAGAAGTTTAAAGTTTAAATCCCAGACGTTCCCTTCGATACGAAGACCAAAGTTGTCAAACTCATACTTATCTCTGAAAAAAGTCAACTTCTTTCGGATGTAAAAACTATCTCCATTGCTTAGTTGAATCTCAAAGCGTGGCATGAAAGCCACCATTTCTTTACTAATCTCACTGATCTGTTCTCCAGCAGCATCATAGATGGTAAAGGTTTTAGGTAACTTGAAAAAAGAACCCTCAACTTGATAGGCGATATTGCCCAACTCATCCTTGATATCAAAGCGTTCGCCACCTAAGCGAAATTTTTGTTTGACAAGAAATGATCTCATAAGTACCTCCAAAAATAAAAGACAAATCCATATCACGAAGGGCGAAAAACCGCGGTACCACCTTCATTCAATGAACTTGTCATTCTTTGATTCTTATGCAGTTGTTACAATCGAGTAGCATGATTTTCTATCTTAGATGGCTCGCAGCACCGCCAATTCTCTGAACTAAGATGGAGAGAAAATCAATTCTCAACACTCCTATTATACTGTTTTTTTAAGTTTGAGTCAACTGGAAAAACCAACAAAAAAACGAACCAGCCTAACTGATTCATTTTCTTTTATATACTCCTACTTCCGATACATCTTAAACTGTAGGAAAAGGTCACTGTAGATCCCTGTCCACTGGCGGTCAAACTTCTCATAGACCTCTAGGTGTTTCATCGTTTCTGCATCTGGATAGAAGGACTTGTCCTCTTTTGTCTCCTCGGGGAGCATTTCCTTAGCAGCATTGTTTGGTGTTGAATAGCCGACATACTCTGCATTCTTGAGAGCATTTTCAGGCTTCAATGCGTAATCGCAATGGAAAGGCAACATTTTCAAAGACATTCATGTGCGGAAACAAGTCGTAAGATTGGAAGACCGTGTGAACATCGCGCTTATTAGTAGGGATATCATTGATTCGCACGCCATCCAATAAAATATCACCACTAGTTGCATCTAGCAAACCAGCGATGATATTGGGAATAGTTGATTTACCAGAAACAGATGCTCCTAGCAGTGTATAAAATTTTCCTTCTTTTAACTCAAAGTTAATATCCTTGAGAACCTGGTGTCGCTAACTTCAAAAACTTTAGAAACGTTTCTGAATTCGATAATTGGTTTTTTCAATTGCTCTAAATTTCTTTTTCTCTATAAATTAATAAATTGGGACCTCGTTAGAATGCTAGCAACAAGTTTAGGAAAATACACAACCTAATTCTTGTCTAGCAATAAAGTCCCAATCTTTATATACTAAGTAAAAATAATCTTATTCGTGTTCACCCAAGATGCGAACTTCCCGCTCAAGGGTAACACCTGAATGTTCTTTAACTTTTTCAATGACAGACTCAATTAAGTCTTCATAATCTCTTGCTGTACCATCAGCAACATTGATCATAAAACCAGCATGTTTCTCAGAAACTTCTACTCCACCGATTCGGTAGCCCTTTAGACCCGCTTCTGAAATCAATTGCCCTGCGAAATGCCCGACTGGGCGTTTAAAGACAGAACCACATGATGGGTATTCCAGAGGTTGTTTCAGTTCACGAAGATGGGTCAAGCGTTCCATTTCTTGCTTGATGACCTGATGATTCCCTGGAGCTAGGGCAAATTTAGCAGATAATACAATTGCTCCAGAATCTTGAACAAGAGAATGACGGTAACCAAATGCTAAGTCTTTGGCAGATAAGGTTTCGATTTCCCCTTCCTTGGTCAAAACCTTACAAGACTGCAAGATATGAGCAATTTCTCCACCATAGGCACCTGCATTCATAAAGACAGCACCACCGACACTACCTGGAATCCCGCAAGCGAACTCAAAACCTGTCAAACTATGACGGAGAGCGATACGAGTGGTTTCAATCAAGTTTGCTCCCGCTTCTGCCTCAATCGTATAACCATCAACTGTGACGTTATTCAACTTGTCACACATAATCACAAAGCCACGAACGCCACCCTCACGAACGATAATATTACTGGCATTTCCGAGAACCATCCATGGGATATTTTCTTGATTGGCAAATTTAACGACTCGAGCCATCTCGTAGCGATTACGAGGAAAAACTAAGTAATCTGCCTTTCCTCCGACTTTGGTATAGGTATAAGTTTTCAACGGCTCATCGAGTCGAATATCAATTCCTTCTAAGGTCTCTTTTAATTTATCTAATACAGTCATTTTTCTTATCCTTTTATAAAATTCATTCCATTATACCATTTTTAGCGATTTTTTTCGATGATTTGCTGAGCTTTTTCTCTAGCAAAATTAAAAAGAGGCTAGGCCTCTTTTAGTTTATCGTTTTTTATAGAAGACTGACTTTGTAAAGTATACAAACAGGACAACTTCCACTGCTAGAATTCCTTCGACTAGAAGCGGATTTGAAATCCAACCAACCTGTGAAAGACTTGGAGCCAAATCAAATAAGGCATGTAGACCATAGGCAGCCACTAGATAAATCCAATTCTTTTGACGAACTGCTTGGTAGACCCAGATAGTGAGACCGATTTGCATAACCAGAGCAAGCACACGCTCAACACCTAGTAAATAAACTTGCCATCCAGATAGGGTTTGAACTGTTTCAAGTGCATTTTTGGGAAGGAGATTTGCCAAATCTGGATTTGAAGACTCTAACATCGAAAAGAGTATCAAAAGACTAATCAAACTCCCTATACCGAGATAGAGCAACTCCAATCCACCATGGCCCAATCCATATGCTAGAGCATCTGAATCTTCTAAGGTTCTCTTTTTTTCTAACCAATTAAAGAAAACAAGACGAGCCGTTTCTTCAAAGATAGCCGCCATGGTAATTCCATATAAGACGTATAAGAAAGGGTGCTCCTGCATGAGCCAAATGGATCCATCTTTTTGAGGATAAAGAACCAGAAGGTGAACAATCTTTTCTAAAACTTGAGAAGAAACAAAGAATGCTACTGCCCCAAGACCTAAAACTGAAAGTCTAATCTTATACTTCTTTTTTGCATACCAGATGGCTGTTATAAGGAATACAAATAAAGCTAGCATTGTGATTATTACATGAATTTTCATACCTAGTTCCTCTTATTCTGCCTGATCGATATCTTTTTTCATCTCATCAACATTAAACTTGGCGAATAGATATTTCCGATCCTGAACTGGGAAACGTTGGTCCAGCTGATCGACAGCTCCAACCTCTACGATTCCTTCCTTGATGACAAAGTCCATAACGTGACCACCAAAGGTTAGATCATCAGAGATAAAGTGCAAATGGTAACCGGCAACACTAACACCATGGAAAATTTCAGGGGTCCAGAAACCAACGATAGTTCCTGATACATTGTCGCACCTATATTCAGGCTGATGAGTTGCAACTTCAGCAAACTTTGTTTCGCTTGTTGATTTTGGTATCATACGAACATGCATATGTTTAAAATCACCATGAATCTTAATCGAACGGAAAAGGTTCTCCCCATCATAGTAGGACTCAATACGTTTTTCTAGTTCCTGGTCAGTCATTTCAAAACGCTGACGGAAAATAACTTCTGCCTGATGGGGGACAACTGCTGCATAGGGGATCAAGGCATCTGGTGACACCTCGACGATTTCAGGTTTTTCACCAGACCCCTTAGCCTGATAGGCTTTCCCATCTAAGACAATCAATTCTCCATCAATAGAATCTAGGGTTCCTAGTCCTAAATCTCCATGTTCAAGCAATTCACCCACGGTCATTGTTCCACCGTAAAGTCCTGCCATCAAAGCTCCCAAAGTATTGTATTGGAATAATTTAACTGGTTCTTGCACCTTAATCATCATCTCACTCTTCTTTGAAAATTTTACTTACTAAGTATATCATAATTCTTCATATAATTGAACACTAGACTACCTTTTAACATTGCCAAACGTCTAAAAAAAAGGTACAATGAAACAATATCATGTGAGGTCAGGAATGAAGCAAAAAAGCAAGTATGAACAAGTTGTTCACTATCTGAAAGAAGAGATAGAATCGGGAAAACTTCAAACAGGAAGTCGCCTACCTTCTATCCGAAAACTCAGTCAGGACTTCCACTGCAGTAAGGACACTATTCAGCGTGCACTCTTGGAACTCCGATACGAGAAATACATCTACTCCAAACCTCAAAGTGGCTATTATGTTTTAGAGCAACAAACTCGGCACGAGGACCTCTTAATCTCGGTCAATGATGAACATCTCCCTGCCTATGATGATTTCCGCCTGTGTGTCAATGAAAGCTTGATTGGTCGAGAAAATTATCTCTACAACTACTATGAGCAGCTAGAAGGCTTAGAAGAATTACGCCAGTCTGTTCATTCCTTGCTCTTTAACCAAGCAATCTATAGTAAATCAGACCAGTTAGTCATCACAACTGGAACCCAACAGGCACTTTTTATTCTTTCACAGATTGATTTTCCGGGTAAGGGACAAGAAATTCTAGTCGAACAACCAACCTATCACCGAATGAATCAACTGTTGATGGCTCAAAATCTTCCTTATCAAACCATTGAACGTAGGGTCGATGGTATTAATCTGGATGAACTTGAGGAACATTTTAAAAGCGGAAAGATTAAGTTTTTCTATACTATTCCCCGTTTCCACTATCCTCTGGGACATTCTTATTCGGAAGAGGAGAAACGTGCTATCCTTGACTTGGCTGCTAAATATCATATTTATATCGTTGAGGATGATTATCTAGGAGACTTGGATCCTAAATTGGGGCAAACCTTTCATTATCAGGACCAGAATGATCTAGTCATCTATATCAAATCTTTTTCTACCAGTATATTCCCTGCCCTTCGAATCACTGCTCTCATACTTCCTAACGCTATCAAGGAAGCTTTTGTGACCTATAAAAACATTCTGGACTATGATAACAACCTCATCATGCAAAAGGCCTTATCCCTCTATATTGATAGTCAACTCTTTGAGAAGAATAGATTAGCAAGATTGGCACTTCAGGAAAAGAGTCAAAGACACATCCAACAACTTTTAAAAAACCATCCCATTCCCCTACCTTGCTATCCACTTCATGATGGACTTCTGATTGATCTTAGAAACTATGCTAAGATAGCTAGTCTTAAACACAGTTCTTTAAATCTTGATTTTTTCGAATCATCCTATATAAGAACTTGTCCTTATCACTATGTAAAAGTTCCCATTGAAAATCTTGAAGCAACATTAAAATACCTAAAAACAGAGCTGGACTAAAATCCAACTCTGTTATTTTTTTATTGTTCTACTTCTGTTAGTTTAGAAGCTTTTTCAAGATAAGTTTGGTAAGTTCCGTCATCTTTTAATTTTTGAATGACCTTATCAACCACTTCCTTCAAATCTGAGCTGCCTTTTTTGATAGCTACAGCATTTGCTTCGCCTTCTTTCATGGTCAAGCTTACAGTAGCAACTGCCAAATCAGAGTTTTTACCAGCATAGCTTAGAGCTACTGGCTCGTCCATATGAACAGCATCAACCTTACCGGATTGAAGTTCATTGACTGCTTCCCCCATGTTAGTCAAAGATGTTAACTGCGCATTTGGAAGTTGTTCTTTGACCATAGATTCAGGAACAGTTCCTTTTTGAGCTGCGATATTAGCACTTGCAATAGAGTTCAAATCCTTGTATTTTTCAAGGTCTGACTTTCTAATTAGGAAACTCATTTTGTTTTCATAGTAAGGAATTGAGAAATCAAAAACTTCTTTTCTTTCGTCAGTTGCACTAATTCCCGCAATTGCCAAATCTGCTTTACCTGTTTGAAGGCTTGTCAATACATTATCAAAACTCATACTAGAAACTTCAAGTTTCACTCCGAGTTCATCAGCAATTGCTTGAGCCATATCAATATCTGCACCTACAACCTGATTCTTTCCATCCACTAAAGATTGAAACTCAAATGGTGCATAGTCTGGACTAGTTGCGACTACTAATTTTCCTTTTTGTTTGATGGCCTCCACTGCAGACTGCGAGCTTGAGCTAGACGATTGGCAAGCCACTAAAAAGAAGCTTGCAATTAAACTACATAAGACAAATATCCATTTTTTGAAATTCATAAATAAACAACCTCTCTGTTAATTTTGTATAATTATAACTCTTTAATCCTTCCTTGTCAAGTATAATTTTTATATTTATTTATTTTTTCCATTTTATTTAACAAAAAAGGAGCTTTTATTCACTATTCAACTCCGTTTTCTGTATATTTAATCAATTTTACAATTCGACAATCTTACCTGTTTCAAAGTAAACAACCCATTCACAGATATTCTTAGCATAATCACCGATGCGCTCCAAGTAAGAAATCACTTGTAAGTAATCACGACCTGTAACAATGGCATCTGGATTCTTTCTGATTTCTTCAGTAGCAAGATCACGAATGCTTTCGAAATAATGGTTGATTTTTTCATCTATGGTTGCAACTTCATAGGCCTTATCAACTGATCCATTTAGATAAAGTTCAAGGGTTGTTTCCACAAAATCTTTCACATCCCGTCCCATCTTTTTGATTTGCTCTTCGACAGCTGGGATACGTTGCTCACCTTTCATACGAATAGTTGCCTCTGCAATAGATACCGCATGGTCTCCCATACGTTCTAGGTCAGACACAGCTTTTAGGACTGTCAAGACTGTACGCAAGTCTTGTGAAACTGGCTGTTGAAGGGCAATAATTTCAAATGATTTTTTTTCTAATTTTACTTCATATTCATTGACTTCCGCATCTTCTTCGATGACTTCTTTTGCCAAATCACGGTCATGGGTTACAAAAGCACGCACGGTCCGGTTAATCTGTGAAAGAACTTCCTGACCCATGGCATAGAATTGGTTATGCAATTTCTCTAAATCTTCTTCAAATTGAGATCGTAACATCTTTTCTCTCCTTATCCAAATTTACCTGAAATATAGTCCTCGGTTTCCTTATGTTGAGGATAGAGGAACATTTCCTTAGTATCATTAAATTCAATCAAATCTCCATTTAAGAAAAAACCTGTTTTATCGGAGATTCGAGATGCTTGTTGCATAGAACGAGTTACTAAAAGCATGGTATACTTATTCTTCAAACTATACAGAGTTTCTTCGATTTTCCCAGCTGAGATTGGGTCCAAGGCAGATGTTGGCTCATCCAAGAGGATGATTTTAGGGCTAGTTGCCAATACACGTGCTACACAGACACGTTGTTGCTGCCCACCTGAAAGACCAATTGCAGAATCATGTAAACGATCCTTGACTTCATCCCAGATTGAAGCACGTTGTAAAGCCTTTTCCACTGCTTCATCTAATACCTGTTTGTCTTTTTCTCCATTGATACGGAGACCGTAGACAACATTTTCATAGATAGACATGGGGAAAGGATTGGGCTGTTGGAAAACCATTCCAATTTCCTTACGTAATTCAACGGTATCCGTACGAGGGCTATAAATATTGTGACCATTATAAACCACTGATCCAGTTGTTGTTACCTCAGGATTAAGATCTCCCATTCGGTTAATAGCCTTTAAAAGTGTTGATTTCCCAGATCCTGACGGACCAATCAAAGCGGTAATTTCCTTAGGTTGAAAAGATAAGGAAACACTATTCAAAGCTTTCTTTTTGTTGTAATAAACAGACAGGTCTTTGACCTGTAAAATCGGTTCTGTCATACTGTTTCCTTTCTAACCAAAGTGTCCAGTTACATAATCGTTTGTTGACTGTAGCTTAGCATTTTGGAAAATATTAGCAGTCTTATCATACTCAATCAAATCACCCAAGTAGAAAAATCCTGTATAGTCACTAGCACGCGCAGCCTGTTGCATACTGTGGGTCACGATAATGATGGTGAAGTCCTTCTTCAACTCCAACATAGTTTCCTCTAGCTGAGCTGTCGCAATCGGATCCAAGGCTGATGCCGGCTCATCCATTAAGAGGATGTCTGGTTTTACAGAAATAGCACGAGCGATACAGAGACGTTGCTGTTGACCACCTGAAAGCGTCAAGGCTGACTTATGAAGGTCGTCTTTGACCTGATCCCAGAGGGCGGCCTGGCGAAGTGAGGTTTCTACAATTTCATCAAGGACTTTCTTATCCTTAACACCTGCACGTTCGTGTGCAAAGGTGATGTTACGGTAGATTGATTTAGCAAATGGATTTGGACGTTGAAAAACCATTCCAATGTGTTTACGCATTTCATAGACATTTATCTCAGGGCGGTTGACGTCGATTCCCTGATAGAGAATTTGTCCTGTAACCTTAGCAATATCAATGGTATCATTCATACGGTTGAGACTGCGTAGGTAGGTTGATTTCCCAGATCCTGACGGTCCAATCAAGGCAGTAATTTTATTTTTTTCAAATTGCATATCCACGCCCTTGATGGATTCATTTTTACCATAGTAAACGTGTAAATCCTTAGTAGAGAGGGCCACTTTTTCTTCTGGAAAAGTAATGATATGCCTTTCATCCCAATTATATTTTGACATGGCTTCTCCTTTAGGCAGCGGTTAATTTCTTGTGTAGGTAGCTTCCGAGTTTACGTGCTCCAAAGTTAAAGATCAAGATAAAGATGAGGAGCACCGCAGCAGAACCTGCTGAAACTAAAGTTCCATCAGGAATAGTTCCTTCACTATTGACTTTCCAGATATGAACAGCCAAGGTTTCTGCTTGACGGAAGATTGAGATTGGACTGGTTACACTAAGAACATTCCAGTTAGACCAGTCAAGAGCTGGCGCTGATTGTCCTGCCGTATAGATAAGAGCCGCAGCTTCACCAAAGATACGACCTGACGCAAGTACTACACCTGTTACAATACCAGGCAGGGCTTCAGGTACAACGACATGAAGGACAGTTTCCCAGCGAGAAATTCCGAGCGCCAGACCAGCTTCCCGTTGCGTATGGTGAACATTTTTTAAACTATCTTCGATATTACGAGTCATCTGAGGCAGATTAAATACTGTCAAGGCCAAAGCACCAGAAATAATTGAAAACCCATATTCAAACTGAACGACAAAGATGAGGTAACCAAAGAGACCGACAACGACAGATGGTAAAGAAGACAAAATCTCAATACAGGTACGAACGAAGTTGGTAACACGACCCTTTTTGGCATATTCAGCCAAGTAGATTCCAGCTCCCATAGAGAGTGGTACAGAGATGAATAAAGTAATGACCAAAAGGAAGAAGGAATTATAGAGCTGGATTCCAATACCACCACCTGCTTGGTAAGAAGATGATTTCCCAGTCAAGAATGACCAAGAAACATGAGGTAAACCTCGAACCAAGATATAGAGAATCAAGGAAGCTAGAATAGCAACGATGATGCCTGCAATCGTATAGAGGACGGCTGTCGCAATTTTATCTAATTTCTTAGCGTGCATAGTTTTTCGCTCCTCTTTCTTTCGTAATCAATTTAATCACACTGTTAAAGGCTAAACTCATCAAAAGTAATACCAAAGCTAGTGACCAGAGAACGTTATTATCAACCGTTCCCATAACAGTGTTCCCAATTCCCATAGTCAATACAGAGGTTAAGGTTGCAGCTGGCGTTGTCAATGAAGTTGGGACAACTGCTGAGTTTCCGACAACCATCTGAATAGCAAGAGCTTCACCAAAAGCACGAGCCATCCCAAAAACAACTGCTGTGAAAATACCCGGACGGGCTGCCTTCAATGTCACGCGCCAGATGGTTTGCCAACGAGTGGCCCCCATAGCTAAACTAGCTTCGCGGTAATGACGAGGAATTGCACGCAAGCTGTCAGTTGTCATAAAGGTAACAGTTGGCAAAATCATGACAAAGAGAACGAAAATCCCTGATAAAATTCCGAAACCTGTTCCACCAAATATACTACGTACAAATGGTACCACGACCTGCAAACCGATAAATCCATAAACTACTGAAGGAATCCCAACTAGGAGCTCAATTGCAGGTTGCAAAATCTTAGTTCCTTTTGGAGACACTTCTGTCATAAAGACAGCTGCACCAATAGCAAAAGGCGTAGCAATAATAGCTGATAAAATCGTTACAATAAAGGAACCTAAAATCATTGGAAGGGCACCAAATTGTTTACCCGAAGGATTCCATGTTCCACCAAAAAGGAAATCAAAGATATTCACACCATTGACAAAGAAGGTAGACAATCCTTTTTGAGCTACAAAGATCAGAATCATAGCAACAATGATAACAATCAAAGAGAGGCAGGCGAAAGTCAAGCCTTTCCCAAATTTCTCAAGTCGAGAGTTCTTTGACGGAGAGAGCAATTTTTTAGATAATTCTTCTTGATTCATTATTGACTCCCTTCTAGCACAGTCACAGTTCCTGCAGCATCTTTTTCGACCTTCATTTCCTTAACGGAAATATAGCCCATTCCTTTAACGATTCCATTTTGAACCTCATCTGAAAGGACAAAGTTCAAGAATTGGGCAACCAATTCGTTCGGCTCACCAAGTGTATACATGTGTTCATAAGACCACAAAGGCCAATTATTTGTGGTTACATTCTCTGAAATGGGTTCATAGCCATTAAGCTTGATAGTCCCAACCGAATCATCAACATAAGCAAAAGCAAGATAAGAAATCGCTCCGGGTGTTTGGGAAACGATTGATTTGACCATACCATTTGAATCTTGTTCCTGACTCTGAATCGCTGATTGACCATTCATAATCACACTGTCAAAAGTCGCACGAGAACCTGAGCTCGCAGCACGGTTGATAATAGAAATAGCCAAATCCTTACCGCCGACTTCCTTCCAGTTGGTAATTTCTCCTGTAAAGATTTGTCGGAGCTGGTCTGTCGTCAGATTATCGACGTCTACTTCTTTATTGATAATAACAGCTAAGCCTGCAACAGCAACCTTGTGGTCAACTAATGCAGTAGCATCGATCCCATCTTTCTCCTCAGCAAATACATCAGAGTTCCCAACGTCTACTGCTCCTGATTGAACCTGCGATAATCCTGTACCAGAACCACCACCTTGAACGTTGACTGTTTTACCGACATGTGCGGACGCAAATTCATCTGCTGCCGCCTCAACTAAAGGTTGGAGAGCTGTTGACCCAACAGCATTCATAGACTCCCCACGATCAATCCAACTTGCACACCCTGCTAGTGAACCAGCAAGTAAAAGAGTTGCAAGAGAGATGGTGAGTTTTTTAAATTTTTTCACTATTTGTCTCCTTGAAAATAATGATGACTAACTTGGATTTTCGCTCTTATTTTCAATTGTTTTCAGGAAAAATCCATACATCCACTATAACATAGAATACTGATTTTGACTAGTTTTTCACCTTAAACCTCAAGCCCTTGGGAAAATAATTCTTCAAGGTATTTCCGGTGACTTTTGCAAATCCTAAACCATTACCGCCAACCAAAACTTGGTACCAACCATTTGACAGATTCTCAGACAATTGAACTGTTTCACCAGACACATATTTGATAAAGTCTTCTTGATGAATTTCAATGACTTGCTTAACTTGACTTGGTTTCATAGCTAAACCAAGTGCAAAACTTGGTTCAAACCGTTTTTTCTTGAAGGTCCCAAGATGGAGTCCGTTTCGAGCTATCTTAAGTTTACCTAAATCTGGTAGGGCTTCTGGCAATAAATACAGTTGGTCACCAAAAACTTGTAGGACTCCAGCCAATTTCTCTTTTAGATGTTTCTTCTCAAAATCCTGCCATAAGGAAATTTGTTCACCAGATAGGTTGGATTTAGAAGGTTTGAACTTTCCAGCCTTGTTTTGACCTTTAAACTGCAAATGCGCAACAAACTGGCCTTCTCCCTTAAAGAGATGAGGATACATACGAGCCGTCTCAGGTTGGTTGATGCCTTGTGACATACCATTTATATGTTCCACTGGAATCAATTCAAAATCATAGTTTTCCAGTAACCATTTAATGATTTCTTCATTTTCTTCTGGCGCCCAGGTGCAGGTTGAATAGACTAGTCGACCACCATCAGCCAACATAGTAACCGCATCTTCTAAAATCTCACGTTGTAAACTAGCGCACTGGCTAGGATAATCGACACTCCAATAGTCCATGGCATCTGGCTGTTTTCGGAACATCCCTTCACCCGAGCAAGGCGCATCTAGAACAATTAGGTCAAAATAGCCTTTAAAAACCTTGGCTAAACGGTCTGCAGATTCATTGGTTACAACAACATTAGTCGCTCCAAAGCGTTCCATATTCTCAACTAAAATCTTTGACCGTTTGCTTGAAATTTCATTGGAAACAAGAAGTCCCTCACCTGCAAGATAGGAGACTAGTTGAGTGGATTTCCCACCGGGAGCCGCTGCCAAGTCTAAGACCTTCATACCTGGCTTTGGTTGAGCTACTTGCGCGACCATTTGTGCAGCAGGTTCTTGTGAGTATACTAAGCCTGTTACATGCTCTTGTGATTTCCCTGAAACCTTCCCATAGTAGCCCCAGGGTGTATTGGGAATAGCATCTGAAAAAGAAACTTGGCTTTCTCTTAGGGGATTGATACGAAAGGCGGAAACAGCCTCATCATCAAAAGAGGCAAGAAAAGCTCTTGCCTCATCTCCCAATATTGTTTCGTATTTTTTTACAAATCCTTCTGGAAATTGCATGTAGATTATTTCCTTTCGTAGATATAGGATTGAATTTCATCTTGCATCTCGACTGGTACCATCATAACGGGCTGCCGTGTTTGGAAATCAACTTCTTCACCAGCAATTGTAAGAACCTTATAACCCAAACTCTCACCTAGGATACTTGCAGCTGCGTAATCCCATGGTTGTAGGTAAGAGATATAAGTTAAAAGTCGTCCTGATAGAACTTTGGCAAAACTGATAGAGGCACTGCCATAAACTCGTGTTCCAAGGGCAGCATTTCCTAAATCTGCTAACCCCCATTCGTTAGTTTCTAACATACCAGAATTCCCAGCCACCAAAAATTCTCTCAAAGGTTTTTTCTTAAACGGCGGTAACGGTTCATCATTGCAACATGGTGGAAAGTCTCCTCCGCCATGATAAAAATCACCTTTCATGACATCATAAATAATCCCAAACTTCCCAACACCATTCTCAAAATAGGCCACCATAACGGCAAAATCTTCACCTTGTGCTACAAAGTTATTTGTACCATCAATAGGGTCAATCACCCAAACAGAACCTTGTCCTACTGCTGCACGCAAACAGCCTTCTTCTGCACAGAATGAGTCATTCGGATAACGAGAATGGATTTTCTCAATGAGTAAGTCTTGAACATCTTTATCTAACTTAGTGACCAAATCTGTAGGAGAAGATTTGGTCTCAACATGGAGATCTTCTTTCATATGCTCGAGAACATAGTCCCCAGCTTCCCGGACAATTGTTTTAGCAAATACAAATTTATTTCCCAAGTGAAATCTTCCCTTCTATTTTTTCTTTTGCCAACTGGACCGCATGGTAGAAAGAATACCCACTAACCGATTCAAATTCACGTCCCAAACGTTTTTCTTCACTCTTACTTGGGACAACTGACTTGAATACCTTGTAGGAATCTAATAGTTTCTTAGCATCTACCTGTGTCTCATAGGCAGCCTCAACATCATTAAAAAAAGAAAGCACTGAAGCAAGTTCTTCAGTGCTCCACGACAAATCTAGTGGGTAACTATACTGTTTATTCATCTAATTAATACCAGCTCTCAATGTAGCTTCCTTCAATTCTTGCTTGCGATAACTACGAGGAAGAAATGCACGAATCTCATCTTCATTAAAGCCAATCTGCATCCGTTTATCATCAATGATGATAGGGCGACGCAAAAGACTAGGATATTGCTCAATTAATGTAAGCAACTCAGTCACCGAGATACTTTCCACATCGATATTTAATTTTTGGAAAATTTTTGAACGAGTTGAAATGATGTCATCAGTACCGTTTTCGGTTAAGGAAAGAATTTGTTGCAATTCTTTTCTAGATAAAGGACTGGTCATAATATTGTGCTCTTGGAAAGGCACCTTGTGACTATCAAGCCAGGCCTTTGCCTTACGACATGATGTACAGCTCGGTGATAAAAATAGTGTAATCATGCTATACTCTTCTTTACATACTTTTCTTCCTCTATTATACAAAAAAATAAAGCGCTTGACTAGTTATTTTCATAAAAAAACCTACTTTTCCAAAAAAATAGGTTTCGTTCAATTATTTTCAAACAATTTCTTGTATATATTCTCTATTTGGTAGTTTTTTCCAACTAAATACATAAATGAATCCAAAAATCAATTCATACAAGCAGAAAAATAGAAGAAAGGCATGAAGGAAAAAGTCCTCTGGAAGTATGAGAATGACTGGATCTTTTGCAGGATCAAAAAGCCAACTATCATCACCTACAAAGAGGATTTGATGAAACAATGTAAAGAATTGATCGAATCCAATGAAGACACCAATTAAACCAAGAACCAAAGGTAGGGAGAGCATTAACAAGAGCCCTCCACGGTAGAGGGATAGAAAGCCTCTACGAACGACTTGCTTCCAGAAAAGGAAAAACATTGGCAGTGTTACCAGTGCTACTCCTTGAGCTAGATGGAACAATCCCTTGACAACTGCAAAATGATGAATTCCTGAGACAGACGAAGGAAAGTCTGGCATTGCTAATACTTGTCTCAATGGGTTAGTCAAATAATCCATCAAAACATTAAAATTATGCTGGATTATCTGAGGTTGGAAACGAACACGGCTTGTTAGGTGTAACCAAGAAATTTCCAAAGGATAAACCAACCAGGCCAAATAGATGGTTAATAAAATAGCAAGCGAGAGAAGAAAGAGAAGACTTCCTACAAAAGTAATCTTAGTTTTCATCAAAATTCCACTCCGCTAGGCTAGAAACAACATGGCTAGGTGCGATTGGTAGATCTGCAACCTCTTCTGGCTTGGTAAAACCAGTAGTCACTAAAAGAGTAGGAATATTATTGTCAATTCCTGCGCGAATATCTGTCAGATAATTATCACCTACCATGACAATTTCTTCGCACTCAAGCCCTAAGCGTTCAACAGCCTTGTCCATAATAATGGCATTTGGCTTTCCAATATAAACTGGTTTGACGCGTGTTGCAACCTCAAGCAGAGTAATGATAGAGCCTGCACCAGGTAAAAGTCCACGTTCCGTTGGAATATTTAAATCTGGGTTAGTACCGATAAAGTGAGCACCCTTATGGATAGCTAGGGTTGCCGTAGCAAATTTTTCATAATCCACTTGCCAATCCAAGCCAACAACCACATAAGCAGGATTCTCTTTATCTTCTACATATCCTGCAGCCTTAATCGCATCTTTTAGCCCTGCTTCTCCAATCACATAAACGGTCTTTTCAAGCCCCAAGTCATTCATGTAATCAATAGTCGCTAAGGTTGCAGTATAAATCGTCGATACAGGAGTTTGGATATGAAAATGTTGAGCTAACATTTCCTGTACAGTTTCTGGAGTACGGGTTGTATTATTAGTCACAAAGAGATAGGGAAGCTGACGTTTTTGTAGTTCATGAACAAAAGCTTCTCCTGCTGGAATTCGATTTTTTCCCTTATAAATTGTTCCGTCTAAATCAATTAAATAGCCTTTATAAGTCATAACATTCTAGTCCTTTTTCATTTCTTGCCATTTTACTATGGCTTGTGCATTTATTTCTCCATCACTTGTGATTTGATGATGACTTTCTAGTCCATCAAGATTATAACTAGAGTTGATCATGCCACCTGGTCTCACTTCTTTTACGTATTTGAGGTTGATTTTTTTAGGAATATGATGCATAAGGAAATCTGCTCCCATGACCTCAAAAATCCAATCTAAATATTTGCTGTTATTGACGTGACCATTCATATCCAAATCATAAAAACGAACGTGATAGTCCTTACTAACTGCTTCTTCCAGGTCTGTATACTTTGGTCCGCGGACCAGTTTCTTAGAAAACTCTGATTGATAAGGGGCGACAATTTCTGGTTCTACAGGATGAACCTTTCTACTCTCACGGTCCATAAGTACAAAAGTAGCTACCATGTGAATGATTTCTTGTCCCTCTTCATCGTAAATAGTGAAACGGCGATAGCAAAACAATCGATTGTAGCTTAAAGCTTCTGTTTCGATAGTGATTTCCTCAGCAAAACGAGGTAAACGAACTACATCGATATCATAGTCTGTAATGATCCAGACCAAGTTATAGCGCTCGAACATGTCTTTGTCGCTAATTCCCAGCTCAATTGACTGCATACCAGAAACCTGAAGGGACAACAAGATAACATCTGGTAGCTTGATATGACCATTCATATCAGCCATATCAAAAGGAATTTTCATCTTCATTTGATAAGTTAAGCCCATAATATTACTCCAATATAAATTGTTCTGCTACTGTATCTCCTAAAAAGAGACCTTTTTTTGTCATTCGTATTTGCTGACTTTCTACTTGTAAAAGACCTTGATGACACAAATTTCTTACAACTTGACCATACAAATCTTCAAAAGAAGTACCAAATTTTTCTTCAAATCGTGTGATGGAAACTCCTGATTTCTTACGAAGACCGAGAAACATCTCTTCTTCCATTTGCTCCCTTTGACTCAGGTATTCTTCTGTTACGCGAGCATTCCCAGCCTCCACTGCACTGAGATAATGGCGAATAGGCCCATGATTTTTATAGCGAACACCATTTACATAGCCAGACGCACCCGCACCAATCCCATAATACTCAGCATTATCCCAGTACATAAGATTGTGACGACTTTCAAAGCCAGGTTTTGAAAAATTTGAAATTTCGTAATGCTCAAAACCGGCTCTTTCTAGCTCTGAAATGATATACTCAAACATCTCTGCTTCTAACTCTTCCTTAGGAAGGGGCAATTTCCCTCGTCTCATACGATTCATAAAGACCGTATGATTTTCCAAAATTAAGCTATAGAGGCTCATATGAGGAATATCAAGAGCAACTGCCTTAGCGACATTGTTCTTGACCTGGTCCATAGTCTGACCAGGAAGTGCGTAAATCAAGTCGATGGAAATATTATCAAAACCAGCTAGTTTGAGGCGGTCGATATTTTCATAAATATCCTTCTCCAAATGACTGCGCCCAATCTTTTTCAGCATTTTGTCATCAAAGGTTTGGACACCCAATGAAACTCGATTAACTGCAGAATTTTTCAAAACAGCAATCTTATCAGCATCCAGATCACCAGGATTAGCCTCGATGGTTAATTCTTCTAAGACTGACAAATCTAGGTTTTTAGTTAGTCCATCCAAAAGTGTCTCTAATTGTGGCGCAGACAAGGCTGTAGGAGTTCCTCCTCCAATATAAAGAGTTCGCAACTTATGAATATCATAGGAACGATACTCTCCTAATAAATGCTCTAGATAACTATCTACGGGTTGATTTTTGATAAAAACTTTTGAAAAGTCACAATAATAACAGATTTGTGTACAAAATGGAATGTGTACATAAGCTGATGTCGGTTTCTTCTGCATAGTATTTATTATACCACAAAGACTTCCCTCAAGAAAAAAATCACCATTCCCGACCCTTTAAAAAAATTGGGAATAGTGATTCAATACTAATCTTCTTGAATATCGATGACAATTTCTTGACCATCTTCTTTTTCTTCTACAACTACTGTGTCTTCCAGTTGTGATTTTATTTGATTGAAGGTTTCCTTTGAGGCTTCAGTCGCTTGTTGAGCATGGTATTTTGCCTTTTCAAGGACAGTATCAAGTGTGATTTCTCCAGATTCAACCTGTTCTTTCGTTTTAAGCACAAATTCTTTGGTTTGATCTTTGACTTCTGTCAATTTTTCAAGAGCTTGCTCCTTAGCATATTCAGGATCCTCTTTAAGGTCTTCAATAAAGTCTTGTGCTTGACTAGTAACTCGTTTCCCCTTTTCACTTGTTAGAAACAAGGCAACCGCAACACCTGAAGCAGTTCCCAAAAGGATTGATGATAATTTACCCATGAGTTATCTCCTTTTTATTTTTTAAAAAATTTACTTGCAACACGAATGGCAGACAAACCTGCACTGGTCTTTAAAGTTTTTGAACCTGCAGATGATGCTTTTTTACTCAAAACACGAGCTTGTTCATTTAAGTCAGAAACAGAAACAGAAAGGTCTGCAACTGCCGTAAAGAGTGGATCAATCGTTGCAACTTTAACATTGATATCATCCGCAAGAACATTGACTTTTGCAAGCAATTCGTTTGTGTGATATAGAGTAACATTTACATCTGAAGTTAGCGTTTTAACAGTATTTTCAGTTTCATCGATTACACGACCAACTTTTTGAAGAGTAATAATCAAATAAACAATAAATACAACTAAGGCAATAGCCACAATAATATAAGCAGCTTCCAACATTTTAATTCTCCTTTTCTACATTATAAAATGGTGCTTTTTTCTGATTTTGATAAAAGATGATATAAATACCAAGTCCAATCAAAAGCGCAGACAACCACTGTGATACCCGAAGTCCAAAGAACATGAGACTATCTGTACGCATACCTTCAATAACCATACGTCCAAATCCATACCAGATTAGATAAAATGCAGTGATATGACCACGACGGATACCTTTTAATCGGCGTCTAAAAATAACAATTAAAGTAAATCCAATCAGATTCCAGACAGATTCAAATAGGAAAGTTGGTTGTCTATATGAGCCATCAATATACATCTGATTCTTAATAAAGCCAGGTAAGTAGTTAAGATTTTCAACAACTGCTCCGTAAGCTTCTTGGTTAAAGAAATTCCCCCAACGTCCTAGACTCTGTGCAATCATGACACTCGGTGCTGCAATGTCTAAAAAGTCCCATGTATTGATTAATTTACGATCAGCAAACATATAGAGAACAATGGCTCCAGTGATTAAACCACCGTATATGGCAAGACCGCCATTCCAGACAGCCAAAATTTCTCCCAAATGCTGGCTATAGTAATCAAATCTAAAGATGACATAGTAAAGTCTAGCACCTATGATGGCCAAAGGAAAAGCAATTAAGATAAAGTCAAAAATATCATCTGATAAGATTTTCTTCTTTGGCGCTTCTTTACTTGCTAGATATACCGCTAAAATAAGACCTGATACGATACAGATTGCGTACCATCTAATAGCCAAAGGACCAAATTTAAAAGCAATTGGATCAATCATTTTTCACCTCGTTCTTTTCAATTAATTTAGTTAATCTTTCTTCAAAGAGACGTGTAGCATCAAATCCCATTTCCTTAGAACGATAATTCATAGCCGCTGCTTCGATGACAACTGAAATATTGCGCCCTGTTTTTACAGGGATTCGAATACGTGGAATTGAAACACCTGATATTTCCAATTCTTCAGCATTATTTCCTAAACGGTCGAATTCTTTAGCAGTATCATAATTTTCTAGATAGACCGCCAGCTGAACTTGAGAAGAATCCTTAACAGCGCTAGCTCCATAAAGACTCATGATATCAATAATACCAACTCCACGAATCTCTAACAAATGTTTCAAGATTTCAGCAGGTTCACCCCAAAGGGTCATCTCATCCTTGGCGTAAATATCAACACGATCATCTGCGACTAGACGATGACCACGTTTGACGAGTTCAAGTCCAGTCTCACTCTTACCAATACCACTATCACCTTGAATCAGAACACCCATACCATAGATATCCATCAAGACACCGTGTACACTAGCACGTTCAGCCAAACGTGAATCTAAATAACTAGATAATTCACCTGACAAGCGACTGGTAGCTGTACGACTTGTTAAAATAGCGACTTTACATTCTCTAGCAGCCTTTAACATTTCCTCAGGAACAACTAGTCCACGTGCAACAATAACTGCAGGTGTTTCTGGTTGGAATAATCTCTCCAAAATCTGATAACGATTATGAGATGACATGCTAATGAGATAGGACCACTCCTTCATTCCCAATAATTGGATACGTTCTGGAGTATAGTAATCAAAATAACCTGTCATTTCAAGACCCGGCCGACAAATATCGCCTGTATTGATTTCCTTTTCAAGTAACTCCGGCTCACCATAGACAATGTCTAGTCTGAGTTTATCAATTACCTCTTTAACTAAAACTGACATATTAATCTCCTTCAATAGAGTTCTCTTACTATTATATCAGATTGTAGGAATAAGTTTATGTTTTTAACAGTCTTTATGCTATTTATTTAAGTAGAACTCTTTAAAAGATTTAATCTACAGAAAAAGGGATTAAACAACAAGCTGTTATTTAATCCCTTTTTTAAAATTTATTAGATAAAGTGACTAGTTAGAGGCTTTATCGCCATTGACTGGAATCGATTTTGCCTCACTAGTTGTAGTTGCTTCAGTTGTTGGCTCAACAGCTTCTTTAAGTGTTAGATCTTTGGAAGTAGTTTCTTCTACACTTGTTGTTGAAGAAGTTGATGAAGCGGATGATGTTGTTGTAGTTACTCCATTAGGAAGCCATCTACCTTCATTGTCAACCTTATATCCATCAGGTGTAACACCATTGCGGAGCATTGTACCACTTGCATTAAAGTAGTACCAGTATCCATTTACTTGAGCCCAACCAACTTGCATTTCGCCAGAGTTATTGAAGTAATAGTTATCTCCAGAGACTTCATGAATACCTGTAACCATTTTCCCTGAATCAGATTCCAAGAAGAACCATTTACCAGAATACAAGAACCAACCAGTCTCCATAGCTCCAGAATTTTTATGATAGTACCAATCTTTACCATCATAGACCCAACCGGTTTCCATGGCTCCAGATTGATTGAAATGATACTTGACTCCATTAATTTCTTGTAGTCCAGTTACCATAGCTCTATCATTATGATTCAAATAGTACCACTTACCTGCATCTTTAAGCCAATCTTTTTCCATTTGACCACTTGAAGCGAAATAATACCATTTGCCATCTTTTTGTGTCCAACCAGTTTCCATAGCTCCACTATCTTTAAAGCTATAGCGTTGGCCATCGATTTCTTTAATACCTGTAGCCATTTCACCAGTTTTTGGATCTAGATAGTACCATGTGCCTGCATCTTTAAACCAGCCTTTTTTCAATTCGCCACTAGATGCATAATAATACCATTTACTATCTTTTAGTGTCCAACCAGTTTCCATAGCTCCACTATCTTTAAAGCTATATTGTTGACCACCGATTTCTTTGATACCAGTGACCATTTCTCCAGTTTCGGGTTCTAAATAGTACCATGCATTGTTATATTTAATCCAGCCTTTTTTCTGTTCACCACTAGGTGCATAATAGAACCATTTGCCATCAGTTTGTTTCCAGCCTGTGGACATGATTCCTCCATCATTAAAGTGGTAGAGTTGGCCATCAATCTTGTTTAGTCCTGTAAACATTCCACCAGTCTTTGGATCAAGATAGTACCAATTACCAGCGTCTTTAAACCAACCGCGTTGCATTTCACCTGACGCATTAAAGTAATACCATTTTTGAAGAGTATACTGCCAGCCTGTTCCCATTTCTCCAGCTTCGTTGAAATGATAGGTCTTTCCATCAATTACTTTGAAACCAATGGTCATATTTTTGTTTTCATCTAGGTAGTACCATTTATTTCCAATTTTATTCCAGGATGATGCTTTCAATTCTTCTGAAAGTGCTCCAGTACTATCAAACAAAAGAGTAGCACCATTCACTGTTCTAGAACCAGTTTGCATAATCCCTTTATCGTCAAAGTAATAGGTTTTCCCATTAATGATAGCTAACTCAGATTCTTTACGATATCCTTTGGAATCAACATAATACCAATGATTGTCAACTTGAAGCCATTTAGAAGTTTGTAACTTCCCATCCTTATCCATAAATAAGGACTTGAGAGTACCCTCATCATCAAAATCATGAATCCATTTATTCTGTTGGAGTTGCCCCTTCCCATTAAAGAAGTATTTCTCTTTGTCAATTGTATGCCAACCAGTGGCCATTTGATCATCAGCAAAATAATATTTCTTGAAACCATCTTCTGTAACCCAACGTGCCTTTGTATTTGGAATATCTGGATAGTTCTGAGAGATATTGTTAAATCCATCTTTTGTGATATCTAAGACAGTCGCATCTTTTTTATCACTCGAAGCATGAATGATTTGAACATTCATCTGTTTCAATTTATCTCTGGTTGCTTGGACATTGATATCCAAACCTGTTGTTTGCACAACAATAGATGGAGAGAGGTTATTGAGGAAATTAATGCTGTTCGAAACTTTTCCATCGAGGTGATGGTTCCATTTCATCAAATCTACTTTCCCAATTTGTGGACCTAAGCGATCTTCAGCTCCATAAACATTATCAAGATCCCCACCCAGATAAATTTTCTTTCCATTTACTGTAACTACAGCAACAATGGAATTGGGGTTATCATCGTATACTTTCTTTAATTTTCCATCTGGACCGTATTCAT
>OGTC01000133.1_pt1 | contig 48635 bp, 32 predicted proteins | sample 1574531 | NCBI WGS metagenome assembly OGTC01 (sample SAMN03295859, study PRJEB24534) | human gut metagenome | isolation source: fecal sample 2 from infant 9 | host: Homo sapiens | place: USA: Pittsburgh, PA | collected 2014-07 | reverse complement strand
GGCGAGTCAACATGCCGTCACCAGCGAAGAATTCGTATGGAATGACTTGGTTGACACCAGCTGTAAATGGTCCTGGGAAATTAGCTCTATCCAAGTAAGAGGCTGGGACATCTACTTTATCTTTGGTGTTTTCGGCCACACCCTTTTGTACTTCAGCTGGAGTAGTTAAGCCATTCAAATTGACATCCAAATCTTTAGTCGCAACAAGATTTGTTAAGTCAGCTTTGCCGTCTTTCGCACCATATACCTTGATGGTTGCCTTATAGCTTTGCGTACCATTTTGTTTCAAGAGGTCAAGCAACTCTTTGTCAGATTTTCCTTGGGTATCTGCCAAGTCTACTTCATAGAAGTAAAGTCCTTTGCCCAAATTCTCTACCGGTGGGAGAGCAGGATTTTTAGCTGAACCATTGTCTGACCACGGAGCCTTATCTGAGGATTTCAAGATAAGGCGAGTCAACATACCGTCGCCAGCGAAGAATTCGTATGGAATGACTTGATTGACACCGGCGGTGAATGGACCTGGGAAATTAGCTTTGTCCAAGTAAGCTGCTGGGACATCAACTGCGTCTTTGGTGTTGTCAGCCACACCTTCTTGGACTTCAGCCGGGGTGGTTGCTGGTTGAGCTTCACTGGCTTCACTATCTTGCCCAGACACTACAGGAGCAGAATTTGTTGCAGGTTTAATCGTATCTTCTGTTTGTTTTTTAGATTCTGGTTTTGTTTGTATTTCTTCTTTTGGTACTACTACCGGTTCTTTAGCAGTTGCGTCCGCTTTTTCTGAAGAACTTGTCGTATCCAAACTTGCTTTAGGTGTTGGAACAGACTGTTCTGAAGGAAGAGTTACATCGACTGCTTTTTTGAGAACCTCTGCTGGTAAGTCACTCTTTTCACTCACTGTAGCAGCGTCTGGCACAACTTGGGCAGAGGTCGGTTTGACGACATCAGCATGTGCAGAACCTGGTTGACCGACTAGGACAAAGAAGCCACTAGCCACAACAACTGAAGCAACACCGACACTGAGACGGCGGATAGACCAACGAGTATATCTCTGATTTGGATTGAATTTCATAGGATTCTCCTTAGAGTTTTCTTTTTTTGATGACTCTAGTATAATCTCCTAAAATTAAAAAGGATTAAGAAAAAGTTAAAATTTTTCTTAAATCCTTCTTATAAAATACTTATATTGATTCAATAATCATTGTAAAAGAGAGTCGCCGCCCCTCTTCTACTCACTGAGTTCTGCTAAGGAATTCAAATGTTGATTATTTACAATAGCCATGATGTAGGTGTCTGCTTTCAGTAAATCATCTGGGCCAAATTGAACATCAAGCGGGGCATTTTCTTGTTCTCGAAAACCGAGTACATTGAGTTTATACTTTCCTCGTATATCCAGCTGACTGAGGCTTTGTCCAACCCAGCTGTTTGGGATTTTCATCTCAACGATTGAGACATTTTTATCTAATTTGAAAACATCTACGCTATTATGGAAAAGAATTGCTTGAGCAAGAGATTGCCCCATCTCAAATTCTGGTGAGATAACCGAATCTGCTCCTATCTTTTCTAAAACCCTTTTAGCTGTCCGACTTTTAACTTTAGCAATCACTCTTGGAACGCCTAGGCTCTTACAATGCATCACTGCAAGTACGCTAGATTCCAAACTTTCCCCCGTAGCTACAACAACTGTATCACAAGTATCGATTCCAGCTGCTTGCAAGAGTTCTTCGTCGGTAATATCTCCTACGATTCCACTAGCTAGTACTGGTTCAAATTGATTGATTCGTTCTTCGTGGTTATCAATCGCTATAATATTCATATCTAGTTTTGACAATGCCTCCAAAACACTAGAACCAAATACTCCTAAACCTAAAATTCCTATCGTACGTTCTGACATGCTTTTTCCTTCCTTATCCAATGGTTATATCTGCTTTCATATAGTGAATCATATCCTTTTTATCTGGTTGATAGTCTGCTAAACTAACTAGTAAGGTCAAAGGACCGATACGACCAATAAACATTAGCATCATCACGACACTCAGTGCTAATCGTCCAAGTTCTGGAGTTAGGTTTGCAGTTACCCCAACTGTCGCAAGAGCGGATATTGTCTCAAACATAAGATGAATGAAAGGAGGATTGTCCTTAGCCGTTAAACCAAGTAAAAGCAGACCGAGTAAAAAGGTCAGTAAAAAAATAATAAAAACGCTAAATGATTTTTGCACTGTTTTCGGATCAATTGTTCTCTGACAAATATTAACATGAGGTAAACCAAGTAATTCCGTTCTGGCAAAGAGAATTAAAACGAAAAAGGTAGTTATCTTGAGACCCCCAGCCGTTCCTCCAGGCGCTCCACCTAGGAACATTTGAAAGATATAGAGGAGCAAGGTAACAGAACGTGCCTGGGTAAAATCAATAGAAGCAAACCCCGCAGTTCGCATACTGACTGTTTGGAAAAAGCTGACTAAGATTTTTTCTGGCACAGTTAAATTGCCTATGGTTCCCGCATTTCCCCATTCTGTACATAATGTCGTCACCGTACCAAAAAGGAGAATCCCAACCGTTAAGCCCAGCACTAACTTTGTATGAAAACGCAACTTTCTTTTTTGGGATTTTTTTACTTGTGACGCAAGGTCAAACCAGACCATAAATCCCAAGCCACCCGTAATGATTAATCCTGCAATCACTAGATTTATCAATGGATCTGTTTGAAAACTCGATAAACTAGTACTTCCAAAATTATCGAAGCCAGCATTACAAAAAGCTGAGATAGCGAGGAAGATAGAACTAAATATTCCTCGGGCTAAACCGAATTCTGGAATCAATCGGAGACTTAAAAGAAAGGCTCCTAACCCCTCAATTAAAAAGGTTGTTAGGAAAATGGAGCGAATAAAGTCTTTTAAAGACCTTGACTCCTCATAACTAAAACTCTCTTGAAGAGTCTCGCGACTTCTAAGACTGAGCTTTTGCTTACTTTGAATATAGAACACTCCGATAAAGGTCATCAAACCTAAACCACCAATCTGAATCAGGAACATACAGATTAGCTGCCCCCAGACATTGTAGGTCGAAGCGACAGGTAAGGTAAAAAGTCCGGTCACACAGACCATAGAAACTGTTGTAAAGAGATGATCAAAATAGCTGGCACTCGATGCCTCTGCTTGTACAAAAGGTAAACTCAACAACAGGGAACCTACCAAAATGACCATTGCAAAACTTAAAAAAATTCTCCTCGCAGGGGACATACGAACCAGAGTCGTACTGACTTTTTTAAAAAATGATTTGAATAACATAGCTACATTGTACCACAAAACCAGTGAAAGCACTCACATATGATACACAATCTCAAGGCAGAGTTCTAGCGCCTTATCAAAAGCTTCTGAGCCCCAATCACGCTGGTCATAGTTATCAAGATCTGCTAAAGAATCTGCCGTAAACAGCAACTCACCCCAAACAACTTTGCGTAACTGGGCTACTGTCGCAAGAGCTGCACACTCCATCTCCACAACTGCGCAACCTTCTTCCTTACGATAGGCAACTTTTTCAGCTGTTTCTCGGTAAAAACCATCTGTAGACCAAGTCATGACTTCTTCATAAGGAACGCCTAGTTGTTCTAAGACCTGTTCGATAGCTGAAACAGCTTCTACATGAACATCCATATAACGAGAAGGTGGAGCATAATGATAGCTAGCGCCTTCATCACGCAGTGCTCTTACCGGAACTAGGAAAGCATTTTCTTCTATATTCGTTAGCACACCACAAGTTCCTGTAGAAATGATTTTCTCCACACCGTAACCAATCAACCAATCCATAAACTGGGCTGCAGGGGCAGAACCAACGGGAGCTTGTGCTAGGCACACTTCCTCACCCTTGTAACTCATGACATAAACAGGATAAGTCTTTGTGGCAGAAATGAACTTACCAACGCACTCTGCTCCTACTTCCTGAGCAAAGTGGTCAATTTCTTCCTCCAAAAATGCATAGATGCACTTCTTTGGCAACTGTAAATCCAAACCCTCATGATTTGGCATGATGACTGCCTGAGGATTGTCATCAAACTCTAAAATAGGAATAGCGTGTTTGTGAATCATAGAATGCCTCCTCCAAATTTGTACTATTGTATCGAACATCTACATCCTTGTCAAGAAGCCATCAAAGTTGTGAGTACAAAAAAGCGACAAGCTAGTACCTGAAAGTCAGATGATTAGCTTGTCCTCTTTTTTATCAATCAATCTATGATTCTTTTTTAATGTCCACCAGGAGCTCCATTCCCAGGTCCACCATTTCCTTGAGGCCCTCCGCCACCAGGCATAGAATTGACGATTTCAGTTTGTTTTTCACCATTGAAATAGATGTCTCCGCCTGTGTAAGTCGCTGTTCCATCAAAGTCAAAACCAGTTTGACCTGTCATTTTGATGGTCCCTCCATTAACTGTAATGTTACCATTTGAGTCAATTGGATCTGTGTCCCCTTGACCAACTTCCACCGTCAAGTTCCCACCATTCATGGTAAAGAAGATTTCACTTTGTTGGGCATTTTTGTTGGCTGCATTGACACCATCATCCGTTGAATATATGGTGATGTCTCCACCGTTGATAGTGATTGACTTACCTTCAAGCCCTTCTGTAGAATTCTTAACGGTATAGGTACCACTATCAATAACCAAATCACCTGATGCGTGGATACCGTCATCACCGGCAGTAACAGTGATGGTATTGTCAGAGAGATACATGGTTCCAACAGAAGTATCGTCATCATTATCTACCTTGACGCCGTCTTCCTTGGCATCGATGGTCATGGTTGTACCAGTGATATTGAGTTCATCATTGACATTAAAGGCATCTCCGACTGCTGTGATATTGTAGGTACCGCCTGTGATATGTAGTGTATCATTGGCTTTGATACCATTATTCTTTTTGCCGTCTACATTGAGAGTTCCTTTCCCATTGATGGTCAAGTCTACTTTCGAGAATAGCGCTGCATCCGCTTTTTCATCACTATTAGAAGCAGAATCTGATAAGGTATTGGTTGTACCGTCTACTAAGGTGAGATAAACATGACCGGCTGACGTTGCAGAAATAGCTGCATTGGTGTTAGTCATAGTTACACCGTTCAGGACGATATGTGCATCGTCTGTTTTTTCAGCTGCAATCTTAATTTGAACGCCGTCAGATTGGCCAGAAATCACATAGGTTCCAGGTTTAGAGATAGTGACTGTAGAATCTGATACAGCAACTCCTTCACCTGAAACGGTTGCAGTAGATCCAGACAAGGTTACAGTTGTGGCTGCCTTTTCATCATAGGAAGTGTCGTAGTCCTTGTCTGTAAAATAACTTGTTTTCTTAGCTGTTGTAGTTGAAGTGGTTGTTGTACTATTGCTAGCTGTTGTATTTGCGGTTGACTGAGCACATGCTGTTACTAGAGATAGAGTAGCAAGAGTCGTTAATAAGAATGTCCATTTTTTCGCTTTCATGCTCATTTCCTCGTCTTTCATTTTACATGATTTTAGTCTACGGGACCTTCCTAAAATAAACCTAAATTTTTTCTGAAAATTTTCTTAAACTATACGAGTTCAATTGATAATCAAAACTCATGGTAGAAAAAAGAACAGTAAAATGCTGTTCTTTTAATTTTCTTCTTTGGCTGGAATTTCTTTGATAACTCGTGCTGGGTTGCCTGCCAGAACTACATTATCACCAAAAGATTTTGTAATGACAACTCCTGCTCCTGCAACAACGTTATCACCTAGTGTAACACCTGAAAGAACGATGGCACCACCACCTGCCCAGAAGTTCTCGCCAATGGTAATCGTGCAAACATCCAACATGATCGAATTCCAGTTGGAATAGAAATTTTCTCATTAAAAGATAAAAAAACTAGTACATCATTAGATGTACTAGTTTTTAAGTAGAAAGCTGACTATTTCTCTTTTGAAAAAATCAGATTAGTCTTCTTTCTTTTTACGAGCGATAAGTCCAAATCCACTCAAGACACCTACTAAACCAAGTGCAGCAAGGCTAGAATGATCTTCAGAACCAGTATTTGGCAATTGAGGAGCATCTTCCTTAGTTTCTACTGTATGAGCTAATGGAGCTGGTGTAGTTGGTTTAACTGGTTTAACTGGCACTGATGCTGGTTTTGGTGCTGGAACTGGTTTTGGAGTTGGTGCTGGCGTTGGAGTTGGAGTTGGTGCTGGTGTTGGTATTGGCGTCACTTTCTTCTTGTAAATGTGTTGGACATTACCATCTTTATCGACAACTGTCTTCACAAACTCGTAACCTGGAATATCTTTCTTAGGTTGTTCGCCATCTTCTGTTGGGTAACCTGGAATTGGTTTACCATTTTCATCAACATATGAAGTTGTCACTTTTTCGTAGACATGAACTGTATCACCGTTAGGCAATTTCTTAGTCTCAACGAAGCGGTAACCTGGAATATCTTTCTTAGGTTGTTCGCCGTCTTCTGTTGGGTTACCTGGAATTGGTTTACCATCTTTGTCTACAAATGTAGTAACTGGGGTTACTGTTGGTGTGTATGTTGCAGAAGCTTTTGTTCCGTTCATATCTTCACGAACAACTGTTACAGAAGGAGCTGTACCTGTGAATTCAGGTTCTGGTTTGAAGGTTACTGTACCATCTGGAGCTACTGTGTAAGTACCAACACCTGGAATAGTCTGCGTAGTTGAACCATCATCAAATGTTGCTGGAACCTTATCATTCATTGGAACACTGCTATCGCCTTCCTTGAATGTTGGCTTGCCAGTCTGTTCTTGACCTTTTGGCCCAATAGATGTAGCTGGTTCTGCTGTTGGTGTCACTGGAGTTACTGTTGGTGTGTACTTAGCTGTAACTGGTGTACCGTTCTTATCGACACGTTTAACAGTTACGCCTGTTCCGACTCCTGTGAATGATTTTTCTGGGACGAAGGTTACTGTTCCATCTGGAGCTACAGTGTAAGTTCCTTCGCCTGGAATAACCTTAGTTGTTGAACCATCTTCAAATGTAGCTGGAACATCATTATCCATTGGAACATCTGGATTACCTGGGGTAAAGGTTGGTGTACCTGTTTGTGTCTTACCTTGGATATCTGTTGATGTTGCTGGATCTGCTGTTGGTGTTACTGGAGTTACTGTTGGTGTGTATTTAGCGGTTACTGGTGTACCGTTCTTATCAACACGTTTAACAGTTACGCCTGTTCCTACTCCTGTGAATGATTTTTCTGGGACGAAGGTTACTGTTCCATCTGGAGCTACAGTGTAAGTTCCTTCGCCTGGAATAACCTTAGTTGTTGAACCATCTTCAAATGTAGCTGGAACATCATTATCCATTGGAACATCTGGATTACCTGGGGTAAAGGTTGGTGTACCTGTTTGTGTCTTACCTTGGATATCTGTTGATGTTGCTGGATCTGCTGTTGGTGTTACTGGAGTTACTGTTGGTGTGTATTTAGCGGTTACTGGTGTACCGTTCTTATCAACACGTTTAACAGTTACGCCTGTTCCTACTCCTGTGAATGATTTTTCTGGGACGAAGGTTACTGTTCCATCTGGGGCTACAGTGTAAGTTCCTTCGCCTGGAATAACCTTAGTTGTTGAACCATCTTCGAAGGTTGCTGGAACAGTATTGTCGATTGGCACATTTGGATTCCCTTCTGTGAAGGTTGGTGTGCCTGTTTGTGTCTTACCTTGGATATCTGTTGATGTTGCTGGGTCTGCTGTTGGAACTACTGGAGTAATCTTAGGTGTGTAAGTTGTTTCTACAGCTGTTGCATTCGCGTCTTTAGCTTGAACCTTAACTGGAACGACTTCACCTGAGTATGATTTATCAGTTGGTGTGAAGGTAACAACACCTGTAGCCTTATCAACTGTAAAGGTACCGATAACCTTACCGTCTGGTGACTTAGCATCTACTGAAGCAGCTGGTTGACCATTTTCATCAAGAAGGGTAATGGTATCCTTGTCGATTGGAGCAACTGGATCACCTTCTGTGAAGGTCACTGTACCAGTTTGAACCACACCTTGAGGTGCTTCTGATTCAGCTGGTGTTGCTGTTGGAGCTACTGGTGTAACAGTTGGTGTGTACTTAGCTGTTGCTGGAGTACCGTTCTTATCTACACGCTTAACAGTTACGCCTGTTCCGACTCCTGTGAATGATTTTTCTGGAACGAAGGTTACAGTTCCGTCTGGGGCTACTGTGTAGGTTCCTTCGCCTGGAATAACCTTAGTTGTTGAACCATCTTCGAAGGTTGCTGGAACAGTATCATCCATTGGCACACTTGGGTTTCCTGCAGTAAAGACAGGTTTACCTGTTTGTGTTTGGCCTTGTTTGTCTGTTGAAGTAGCATCCACAGCAGTTGGCTTCACTGGAGTTACTGTTGGTGTGTATGTCGCAGAAGCTTTTGTACCGTTCATATCTACACGAACAACTGTTACAGCTGGTGCTGTTCCGATAAATGATTTTTCAGGAACGAATGTAACTGTTCCGTCTGGGGCTACTGTATAAGTACCAACGTTTGGAACTGTCTTCGTAGTTGTACCATCTTCAAATGTTGCTGGTACAGTTTCATTGATAGCAACAGTCTTCTCAACACCATCAACTGTTACAGTTCCACCCTTGAATTCAGGTTTTCCTGTTTGAGTTGCACCTTGTACATCTGTAGATGTTGCTGGTGTTGCTGTTGGTGTTACAGGGACAATCTCTGGAGTGTAAGTTGTATCAACCTTGATACCGTTTGAGCTTTCAGCTTGAACCTTAACTGGTGTAACAGTACCTGTGTAAGATTTGTCAGTTGGTGTGAAAGTTACAGTACCAGTTGCTGGGTCGATTGAGAAGTTACCGATAACCGTTGTACCATCTGCCGCATAGGCTGGTGTCGTTCCGCTTACTTCATTACCATCTTTATCCAAAAGTTTATAGCTATTTGCTTTAATGGTTACAGGTTTGTCTTGACCATTTACTTGGACAGTTGTTCCTGCAAAAGTTGGTGTACCGGTTTGAGTTGCACCTTGGATATCTTTAGATGTAGCTGGCTTAGCTGTCGGAGCAGCTGTTTTTACAGTTGGAGTGTAGCTTGCTTCAGAAGTAATAGTTGAAGTTGCACCTGTAGCATTTGTCACAGTTGCAGTTGCTTGAACCTTAACTCCCTTAGCAGTTCCGACAAAGTCTTTTTCAGGAGTGAAGGTTACAGCTCCTGTAGTAGGATCAATCGTATAGCTTCCTTCTCCTGCAACGGTTACAGTTGTCGCATCCGTCGGTTGACCTGTAGCTGGATCCACCAATTTCTTGCTTGTGATTTGGGCAGTCTTATCGTTACTCAAATCGAAAGTTGGTGTTTGTGTTTGAGGAACATTTTGAATATCTTCAGAAACTTTATTGGTTGGAGTAACGGTAATTGGTGTTACAGTTGGTGTGTACTTAGCTGTCGCTGTCTTAACGTACTCTTCTTGAACCTTACCATCTTTATTGCGACCAACCGGTGCTGACAATGTAACTTCCACACCTTTGGCTGTACCAGTAAAGCTTGGTTCTGGAACAAAGGTTACTTCACCTGTCGTAGGGTTGATTGTGTATGTTCCTTCTCCAGCAACGGTCACTGACGTAGCGTCTGTTAGTATTCCTGTAGCTGGATCTACCAACTTAGCAGGGTATGTTGCACTTGGAGTGATCGCAATCTTGTCACCATTTGCGTTAGTAGCAGTTGTATTAAAGGTTGGTGTGCCTGTTTGGCTTGCACCTTGTACATCAGTAGATGTCTTGTTAACCCCTTCAATCTCAATCGGAGTAACTGTTGGAACGTATTGACCATCCATGGTATTCAACTGACCATCTACGTTTGGTTCAATATCTGGGAATTTTGTTGACCATCCAGTATCGTTTCCGTTGTTATCTGAGCGGCGGATTGAGATACCATCAGCTGTTCCAAGGAAATCATCCTCAGGGATAAACTCAACATTAACGTCTTTACCGTTTGCTGTGATCTTGTACTTACCTTGACCTGGAACTACGTAGTAACCTTCAGCATCAAGAGTGGCACGGTTGCCATCTTTGTCCACGATGTATGGCTCTACAGTTTCATCGATGACTGCAGTTGAGTTACGAGCATACTTGTGTTCCCCACGTGCTGTAAAGGCTACAGTTGCTGTTTGCTTCGCACCTTGAAGACCACTCGTTTCTTTAAATTCCCCTTTTGGTGGGTGAGTAATTTGAGTCTTGAAGTCTTCAACTTCTCCTGAGAATGCCAAACCTGTTGGTTTTTCAATCTCAGTATCTTTCTTAGCAATACGAACACGAGCACCTAGTTCTTTGACACTAGGATCGACGTAGGTCTTACTGTGAGCAAATGTTAACTCGACTGTCCCATCTTGGGTGATTTTAGCAAGATCAGAGCGTTCATCTTCATCAAAAGTACCGTTTTGGTTAAAGTCTACCCAACCATAGATATAGGCTTCTTTAGCCCCATCTGTATGCGCTTGGATGGACATCTTGTAGTTACCTGGTCTCGTACGGTCCATCTTGATCATCTCATTGGTTGTCCCTTTGAGTTCTTCTGGAAGCAATTGATTGATGCCTTCGTCGGCCGTCGTTGCATTATCATCACCGAACCAGTCTAGAACTGTATGTTCATCCATATCTGGGCTCACATTCCCAATATATGGCTGATTTACTTTAGCTCCAGTAACACCATCTACAGTGGCAATCGTATGCATAGCCTTACCATAAGATGCAGGAGCATCTCCTTCATCAATCGGGAAGAACCCTAACATGGCAGACTGTTTCCCAGCTGAAGCGATATAAAGACCAATTTCAGTTGCATCACGTGTCATCACGATTGGAACTGTGTAATCTCCTTCAGAAATATTCGGTCCAAAGATGCCGGTTCCTAAACCTCCTGTAACCTTGTCAGGATTTCCAAAGTACTTCCAAGCGACTGCTTTCTTCTCTGGGCCAACTTCAGTAGAATTACGAAGTTGCCTTAGGTTTATATTATTGAGTTTAGATGTAGGTCCCAAAATGGCATCCATATCTTGTGGAGCATAAGGTTTAGAATTTGGTCTAGTAAACTTTTTCCATTCCCCAAGATGTTGCCAACCTTCTCCATTGGTAGTGAACATAACAAACTCACCTGGTTGAGCAGATTCACCATCAGCCATGACAAGGGCAGGCTTAACTGTCTTACCACGGAAGGTGGCAGAGATTTCAAACTGAACCCCAATATTTCCACCATTCAAAGCTGAACCCATGGTAGTTTGCTTGGTTTTTGTATCAACATTTTCAAATCTGATTTCAGACCAACGAGTTTGAGCATCAGCGATAACATCGGCTTCTTCACCATTGTTAAAAGCATTTCGAGCGCCTGTTGAAGTTACACCCTTTACATATCCATTTTTTGCATTTGGATCATAGGTTGCTTTTTCAGCTTCTGTAGCCCCTTGAGCTTCCATACGTTTTTTATAGATTTCAGTTGCTTGGAAAGGCTTCAAGGATTTGACTTTTACAGTGACTACATAGCCAGGCATGATTTCCTTGGTATAGGTAGCGCCAACTTGAAGAGCTAATTTTTCTTGTAAATCTTTATTAGGATATTGGTCATTTTTAGGAACCATGACTGTTTTTGCACCTGTCCAGTTGGCTACATCCCCAAAGTCCAACCAAGTAATCTGACTAGTCAAAGATTTGGGATCAAGGTCTGGTGTAAATCCTGGTTTTTCAACTTTTGGAGTTGATGTTGCGTCTACAACATCTGCCCCTACTCCAGTAGTAGCTGCTGTTTCTGCACGGAAGGCTGTGCCTTTGTCAATCTCTTTCCCATTACGAGGGTCGTTCTTCCCTGTATTTGCGATTGCGTTTGTCCCTTCAGCTGGTGCAGTGTTTTCAGCTGGTTTTCCTGTAGTTGCTTCTGTTGTAGCAGGAGTTTTAGCTACTGGTTTTTCTACTTTCGCTACTTCCTTATTTTTCAGTTTCGCATTGACAGTTGTTACAAGTGATTGGTAAGCTGCATCCAACTCAGCTTGGCTTGTAGCAGTTGCAAGAGTATTTTGAGCGTTGGCAAGACTTGCTTTAAGAGCTTCTACACTCTCATCAGTCTTATTGCTGTATTTGCCATTTGCCAAGTTTGCTTCAACTTCAGCAACATAAGCTGCCAATGTTTCAGTTTTAAGCTCAGGTTTTACCTCAGTTGAAACTACAGGAGCTGCTTCTGCTTGGTAAGTTACTTCTTTTGCAGGTGCTGCTTTCACTTCTGTTGCAGGTGCCACTTCAGTCGTAGCAGGTGTTTTAGGCTTTTCAACTTCCGTTTTAGCTGCGACACCTTCAGCTTGTTTATTTTCAGTCACTTCATCAGCTCCGACACTTGTAGCAGTTCCAGCCATCACTAGTGTTCCTAGTAGGACCGAACAAACCCCTACATGAAGTTTACGGATTGAGAATCGACTGATACGATCGTTAAACAGATCATTTTTCATGATTTTCCTCCATCCCCCTTTGGGAATTTATTTTTTATAGTTTATTTATTGTTGATTATCTCTAAAAATACAACATCTTATTTTAACACTTCAAAGTATATATGAAAAGTTTTTTGATTATTTTTAATGAAATTAGTTGACTTAATTCCTAATTTTTTATTTTTTTAAGAAAATAGGCCTTATACTTTTCGTATCTCTAACACGCCAAAAGAGGGAAAGTCCCCTCTTTTAGAGTTAGTCAATTTATTCATTTGTTTCGTCTGTCTCCACTAAGACGTCCACTTGTCCTTCTTCTTGTGAATCTACGAGAAGTGACTCTTCATTAACAGCTTGTGGTTCAAGATTGCGGTAACGAGCCATACCAGTACCTGCTGGGATGATCTTACCGATGATAACATTTTCCTTGAGTCCAAGGAGATGATCTTTCTTACCACGGATAGCCGCATCTGTAAGGACACGCGTTGTTTCCTGGAAGGAAGCTGCTGACAAGAAACTATTTGTTTCAAGTGAGGCTTTGGTAATTCCCATAAGGACTGGGCGGCCAGTCGCTGGAACACCACCTGCGATAAGGACATCTTTGTTGGCATCTGTAAAGTCGTTGATATCCAAAAGTGTACCCATGAGAAGGTCTGTATCACCTGGATCCATGACACGAACTTTACGGATCATTTGACGAACCATAACCTCGATGTGTTTGTCGCCGATTTCTACCCCTTGGCTACGGTAAACTTTTTGTACTTCACCAAGAAGATAAGTTTCAACTGACAAGACATCACGTACAGCAAGGAGATGTTTTGGTTGGATAGAACCTTCTGTCAAGGCTGCACCACGAGAGACTTGATCTCCAACTTCTACACGCATACGGGCTGTGAATGGTACCACGTATTCGCCTTCTCCAGTTTCACCTTTAACAAAGACTTTCTTGGTACGAGTTGAAGCGTCTTCTTCGATAGCGGTAACTTGTCCTTTGACTTCTGTGATGACCGCTTCACCTTTTGGATTGCGGGCTTCAAAGATTTCTTGGACACGAGGAAGACCTTGCGTAATATCGGTATTTGAGGCAACACCACCCGTGTGGAAGGTACGCATTGTAAGCTGTGTACCAGGTTCCCCGATAGATTGGGCAGCGATGGTACCAACTGCTTCACCAACTTCAACCGCATCACCAGTTGCCAAGTTGATACCATAACAGTGACGGCAGACACCGTGACGAGTGTTACATGTAAATACAGAGCGGATAGTTACTTCTTCCACACCAGCATTGACAATTTCACGCGCCTTATCTTCGGTAATCAATTCGTCTGGGCCGATGATGACTTCACCAGTTTCTGGATGGCGAACCGTTTTCTTAGTGTAACGACCATTGAGGCGCTCTTCAAGAGACTCAATCATCTCTTTACCTTCTGTGATAGAGCGGATCAAGAGACCACGGTCTGTTCCACAGTCATCTTCACGAATGATTACGTCTTGGGCAACGTCAACCAAACGACGGGTCAAGTAACCTGAGTCGGCAGTCTTCAAGGCCGTATCGGTCATCCCTTTACGAGCACCGTGAGTTGAGAAGAACATTTCGAGTACTGACAAACCTTCACGGAAGTTTGAAAGGATTGGCAATTCCATGATACGTCCGTTCGGAGCTGCCATCAAACCACGCATACCGGCAAGTTGTGAGAAGTTTGAGATATTACCACGGGCTCCAGAATCCATCATCATAACGATTGGGTTCTTAGGATCTTGGTTGGCAACCAAACGTTTTTCTAGTTTTTCACGAGCTGCACGCCATTCAGCTGTAACAGCATTATAACGTTCATCGTCTGTGATCATACCACGGCGGAATTGTTTAGTGATTTGTTCCACACGTTTGTGTGATTCTTCGATGATTTCAGCCTTGTCTTCAACAACCGGGATATCCGCAATACCCACTGTCAATCCAGCAAGTGTTGATTGATGGTAACCTAAGTTCTTCAAACGGTCAAGGAAGGCTGAAGTTTCTGTTGTACGGAAACGTTTGAAAATTTCAGCGATGATATTTCCAAGATTTTTCTTCTTGAATGGTGGATTGATTTCCAACGCGCTAATAGCTTCATGGATATTTCCACCTAGTGGCAAGAAGTACTTATCCGAAACGCCTTCTGTCAAGTTAGCGTTTGTTGGCTCTTGCAAGTATGGTAGGCCTTCTGGCATGATATCGTTGAAGAGGATTTTACCAACAGTTGTCAGCAAGATTTTGTGTTTTTGATCCTCTGTCCATGGTTTATTCAAACTATCGGTCGTAATCCCAACACGTGAGTGTAGGTGAACATAACCATTGCGATATGCCATGACAGCTTCGTCACGGTCCTTAAAGACCATTCCTTCACCTTCACGACCCGCTTCTTCCATGGTCAAGTAATAGTTCCCCAAAACCATGTCCTGAGATGGCGTAACAACTGGTTTTCCATCTTTTGGATTCAAGATGTGCTCAGCAGCCAACATCAAGATACGAGCTTCCGCCTGTGCTTCTTCTGAAAGAGGCACGTGGATGGCCATTTGGTCCCCGTCAAAGTCGGCATTATAGGCTTCACAGGCTAGTGGATGCAAACGAAGAGCTTTACCGTCAATCAAGACAGGCTCAAAGGCTTGAATCCCCAAACGGTGAAGGGTCGGTGCGCGGTTCAAAAGCACTGGGTGTTCTTTAATGACTTCTTCCAAGATATCCCAGATACGTTCGTCTCCACGTTCTACCAAGCGTTTAGCTGCCTTAACGTTTTGCACGATATCACGAGCTACGATTTCACGCATGACAAATGGTTTAAAGAGCTCGATTGCCATTTCGCGTGGCACACCACATTGGTACATCTTAAGAGTTGGACCAACGGCAATAACAGAACGCCCTGAGAAGTCAACACGTTTACCGAGCAAGTTTTGACGGAAACGTCCTTGTTTCCCTTTGAGCATGTGGCTCAATGATTTGAGTGGACGACTACCAGGTCCAGTGATTGGACGACCACGACGGCCATTGTCAATCAAAGCGTCAACCGCTTCTTGAAGCATACGCTTCTCATTTTGAACGATGATACCTGGTGCATTTAACTCAAGCAAACGAGCCAAACGGTTGTTACGGTTGATCACACGACGGTAAAGGTCGTTCAAGTCAGATGAGGCAAAACGCCCACCATCCAACTGCAACATTGGACGAAGATCTGGTGGAATAACTGGCAAGATGTTAAGAACCATCCATTCAGGTTTGTTTCCAGATTTGTAAAAGGCATCCAAAACATCCAAACGGCGGATGGCTTTGACACGTTTTTGTCCAGTAGCTGTTTTCAACTCTTCTTTGAGTTCAGCAATTTCTTTTTCAAGATCAACTTGTTTCAAGAGGTCTTGGATAGCTTCGGCACCCATTTTGGCAACGAATGAACCATGACCAAATTCACGCAAGCGTTCACGGTATTCACGCTCTGTCATGATAGATTTGTGCTCAAGTGGTGTATCTTTTGGATCGATCACCACGTAAGCAGCAAAGTAGATTACTTCCTCGAGGGCACGAGGACTCATATCAAGGGTCAAGCCCATACGGCTTGGAATTCCTTTGAAATACCAGATATGAGATACAGGAGCTTTCAACTCGATGTGTCCCATACGTTCACGACGAACTTTTGTACGCGTTACTTCAACACCACAACGGTCACAAACAATCCCTCTGTAACGAATGCGTTTGTACTTACCACAAGCACATTCCCAGTCTTTTGTAGGACCAAAGATCACTTCGTCAAAGAGCCCTTCACGTTCTGGTTTCAACGTACGGTAATTGATTGTTTCAGGTTTTTTGACTTCTCCATAAGACCATGAACGGACTTTACTTGGAGAAGCTAGGGTGATTTGCATACTTTTAAAACGATTTACATCAACCACTATTTCTTCCCTTTCTATTTTAAGTGAACTGCTTATTCTTGTTCAGCAGCTTCTTCTGTTGTTTCCGCTTTTGCATTTTCTTCTGCATCAAAGGCTGCTTTAGCCTCCTGAGCTGCTCTTTCGCGGGCTTTTTCAAGGTCATCTACGTGGATGACATCTTCGTCCATTCCTTCATCCAAGTCGCGAAGTTCCACTTCTTGGTCATCTTCGTCTAGGACACGCATGTCAAGACCAAGAGATTGCAATTCTTTGACAAGAACTCGGAAGGATTCTGGAACACCTGGTTTTGGAATTGGTTTTCCTTTTGTAATAGCTTCATAAGCTTTCAAACGTCCGTTGATATCGTCAGACTTGTAAGTCAAGATTTCTTGGAGGACATTTGAAGCACCGTAGGCTTCAAGCGCCCAAACTTCCATCTCACCGAAACGTTGTCCACCAAACTGAGCTTTACCTCCGAGTGGTTGTTGTGTAACGGTTGAGTAAGGTCCGACTGAACGAGCGTGCAATTTATCATCAACCATGTGGTGGAGTTTAATCATGTACATGACACCGACTGACACACGGTTATCAAATGGTTCACCAGTACGTCCATCGTAAAGGATTGTCTTAGCATCACTATCCATACCTGCTTCTTTGACAGTGTCCCAAAGGTCTTCAGAACTTGCTCCGTCAAAGACTGGTGTTGCGATGTGGATACCAAGAGTACGAGCTGCCATACCTAGGTGAAGCTCCATAACTTGTCCGATATTCATACGTGATGGCACCCCAAGAGGGTTCAACATGATATCTACTGGAGTTCCATCTGGAAGGTAAGGCATGTCTTCTACAGGAACGATACGAGAAACAACCCCTTTGTTTCCGTGACGTCCGGCCATCTTATCTCCGACCTTAATCTTACGTTTTTGAGCGATGTATACGCGAACCAGCATGTTGACACCAGATTGCAATTCATCACCATTTGCACGTGTAAAGATTTTAACATCACGTACGACACCATCAGCACCGTGTGGTACACGAAGAGAAGTGTCACGAACTTCACGAGATTTGTCTCCAAAGATAGCGTGGAGGAGTCGTTCTTCAGCAGAAAGGTCCTTTTCACCCTTAGGTGTTACTTTACCTACAAGGATGTCCCCTTCTTTAACCTCAGCACCGATACGGATAATACCCATTTCGTCAAGATCTTTAAGGGCATCTTCACCAACGTTTGGAATTTCACGAGTGATTTCTTCAGGTCCAAGCTTTGTATCGCGTGTTTCTGATTCGTATTCTTCAAGGTGAACAGATGTATAAACATCATCTTTGACCAAGCGTTCGCTCATGATAACGGCATCCTCGAAGTTGTAACCTTCCCATGTCATGTAGGCAACGATTGGGTTTTGTCCAAGCGCCATTTCACCTTTTTCCATTGAAGGTCCGTCTGCGATAAAGTCACCTTTTTCGACGACATCACCAACTTTAACAAGGGTACGTTGGTTATAAGCAGTACCTGAGTTTGAACGGCGGAATTTTTGAACGTGGTATACATCAAGAGAACCATCTTCACGGCGAACTTCTACCTTGTCAGCATCCGCATAGGTAACTTTACCATCGTATTGAGCAATAATAGCAGCTCCTGAGTCGTGGGCAGCTTGGTATTCCATACCAGTACCAACGAAAGGTGCTTTTGGATCAATCAATGGCACAGCTTGACGTTGCATGTTAGCACCCATGAGGGCACGGTTGGAGTCATCGTTTTCCAAGAAAGGAATACATGCTGTCGCAACGGCAACTACCTGTTTAGGAGAAACGTCCATATAATCAACGCTTGATGCTGGATATTCTTGGTTAACCCCTTGGTGACGTCCCATGACAACTTTTTCAGCAAAAGTTCCATCTGCGTTCAATTTAGAGTTGGCCTGCGCTACTGTGTATTCATCTTCTTCATCGGCAGTCAACCAAACAATTTCGTTGGTAACTTTTCCAGTTGCACGGTCAACCTTACGGTATGGTGTTTGAATGAAACCATACTTGTTGAGGTGTCCGTAAGAAGACAAGTTATTGATCAAACCGATGTTTGGTCCTTCAGGTGTTTCGATTGGACACATACGACCATAGTGAGTGTAGTGCACGTCACGCACTTCATATCCAGCGCGGTCACGTGTCAAACCACCAGGCCCTAATGCAGACAAACGACGTTTGTGAGACAACTCAGAAAGTGGGTTGTGTTGGTCCATGAACTGTGACAATTGTGAAGAACCAAAGAATTCTTTAATCGCCGCAGTCACTGGACGGATGTTAATGATTTGTTGAGGTGTCAATACTTCGTTATCTTGAACAGACATACGTTCACGAACATTACGTTCCATACGTGAAAGTCCAAGACGTACTTGGTTGGCAAGCAATTCACCAACAGCACGAATACGACGGTTTCCGAGGTGGTCGATATCATCGATACGACCGATGCCTTCAGCCAAGTTAAGGAAGTAGCTCATTTCAGCAAGAATATCTGCCGGAGTGATAGTGCGAACTTTATCATCTGGATTTGCATTTCCGATGATTGTTACAACACGGTCTGGATCAGTTGGTGCCACAACCTTGAATTTTTGAAGAACAACTGGTTCTGTCAAAACAGCTGAGTCATTTGGAGTGTAGACAATCTTATTCAAATCGCCATCCAAGTGACTTTCGATGCTTTCGATGACATCGCGAGTCATTACAGTACCTTTTTCAACCAAGATTTCACCAGTTTCAGGGTCCACCAATGGTTCAGCGATTGTTTGGTTGAGTAAACGAGTTTTAATATTTAATTTCTTGTTAATCTTGTAGCGTCCAACAGCTGCCAAGTCATAACGACGTGGGTCGAAGAAACGAGCCACAAGCAAGGTACGTGAACTCTCAGCAGTTTTTGGTTCACCTGGACGAAGACGCTCATAAATTTCTTTCAAAGCTTCGTCTGTACGAGAGTCCATTGGGTTTTTATGGATATCTTTTTCAACAGTGTTGCGAACCAACTCGCTGTCCCCAAAGATATCAAAAATTTCGTCATCGCCTGAGAAACCAAGTGCACGAACCAAAGTCGTAAACGGAATTTTACGAGTACGGTCGATACGAGTGTAGGCGATGTCTTTTGAGTCACTTTCCAGTTCCAACCAAGCTCCACGGTTAGGGATAACAGTTGAACCGTAGCCCACTTTACCGTTTTTGTCTACTTTATCATTAAAGTAAACACCTGGAGAACGCACTAACTGTGATACGATAATACGTTCACCACCGTTGATGATGAAAGTACCCATCTCAGTCATGATTGGGAAATCACCAAAGAAGACTTCTTGAGTTTTGATTTCGCCAGTTTCTTTGTTAATCAAGCGGAAAGTTACAAAGATTGGTGCTGAATAACTAGCATCATGGATGCGAGCTTCTTCAAGCGTATATTTAGGTTCTTTGATTTCGTAGCCAACAAATTCCAACTCCATTGTTTCTGTGAAGTTTGAAATTGGCAATACATCTTCAAACACTTCCTTCAGACCATGGTCTAGGAAATCTTTGAATGAATCAGTTTGAATTTCAATCAAATTTGGTAAGTCAAGAACTTCTTTGATTCTTGAAAAACTACGACGGGTACGATGTTTCCCGTATTGAACGTCATGTCCTGCCAAGATGATTCTCCTTTGTTATTAAAGATTCAAGCTTAGTTGTCTAAGCCAATAATTATCATTAGATGGTTTTAAAACCCCTATCAACTTATCCCTTTCGACCAATTTTCAGAATCTTTAAATCTCTATTACAAATCCTCAAAAACCTGAAAATAAGCACAAAAAGAGCAGCTAAATCCGACTTATCCAGTTTGATTTAACTGCTGTGAGCCTTGTCCGGACAATATTTCAGACAAAACCTACGACAAATGATTACTTATATTATACCCTATTTAGCTAGATTTTTCAAGGCTTTTTAAAGATTTTTCTCTTCCTCCAATCCGATAATTATCTGTAGCATTTTTTGAAAAACCAAGTCCATATTTAGGAAAACGCTTGCCTTAACTATCCCCTCATGCTATACTGTTATTGAAATTAATAAATAGGAGATATTTTATGAAAACAGCAAAAACCACTGTTACAATCGTTTCTGCACTTGCATCTGTCATCTTATTGACCAGTTGTGCGACAAAATCTACAGAAACACAAACATCTGCTAATAGCTCATCCGACAATCAGATTACAATGACTTACGATCAGTTACGGTCTAGAGAAAATACCATGTCAACTCTCTGGTATCAAAAAGCCGCTGAAACAAAAGCCTTGTATCTACAAGGTTATAATGTTGCTACAGATCGTTTGAAGGAATTACTTAAAAAAGAATCAGATAAGCCTTATTCGATTGTTTTGGACTTGGATGAAACAGTCTTAGACAACAGTCCTTACCAAGTTCAAAATGTCAAAGATGGAACAGCGTTCACACCTGAAAATTGGGATGTTTGGGTCCAAAAAGCTGCAGCAAAAGCCGTTCCAGGCGCAAAAGATTTTCTTCAATTTGCTGATCAAAACGGTGTCCAAATCTACTATATTTCTGACCGCTCAGTGAGTCAAGTAGATGCTACCATTAAAAATCTAGAAAACGAAGGGATTCCTGTACAGGGACGTGACCATCTCATGTTCCTAGAGAGTGGTGTAAAATCTAAAGAAGGTCGTCGCCAAGCTGTTCAAGAAAAAACAAATCTTGTGTTACTATTTGGTGATAACCTTGTAGACTTTGCAGATTTTTCTAAAACTTCTGAAGCCGACCGTGACAAACAACTTGAAGAATTGCAAAAAGAATTTGGTGAAAAATTCATCATCTTCCCAAATCCAATGTACGGATCATGGGAAACAGCAGTTTACGGTGGTAATAAACTAGATGCCAAAGGACAAGTAGAAGAACGCGAAAAAGCTTTACAAGGCTTTGACAAATAAAGTAAGCTTGAAACTGAATAAATTTATAAGTACATAAATGGGGGGCAATGGCTCTTTAACTTACAAAACTCAAAAAAGCGGACAAGAGAGGATTCTGATAATCAGAAAACTTTCCTGTCCGCTTTTATCATGTGAATCGTATCTTAATGTGCCAACATCTCTTGGGCGATTTCTTGGCCAGATAAGTTGTCTGGATAGTAGGTAGGCCAGTTGTCCATCTCTTCAAAGAGGGCTTCTTGGCTCTTTCCTCCAAAGAAAATATGAAAATGTTCTGCCTTGACCGGAGCAATATTATGATCGCTAAACTGAACATACTTGAACTGTCCAGCATCCGCATCTGTCGCTTCAAAGAGGTAGCGAACACCTCGATTCCCCTTCTTATAAGTCAAGATTTTCTTGCCAACATACTTGTAGTTATATTTCTTACTTTGGTCACCTTGGATGAATTCCATAGTATTATCCGTAATGTTAATCTTGGTCACATCTGTTCTGTAGCCTTTTTGATAGTAGGCCTTATACTCATCCTTGGTCATCTTACCAGTCAACTTAGCCTTGTAGTCAAAGACTTGATCAAGAGTTCCATTTTCAAGGAAAGGATAGACAGACTGCCAGTTGCCAGCATAGTCACTTAGGGTGCGATCCTTAACATCAGCATCCTCAAAGTAACCATTTTGAACTGTTTTCGTATCCTCTGCCTTTTCTGGTTCGATTTCTGGGCCTTCTTGGTCAGTGGTTTGCTTGAGGACTTGCAAATTTTTCTCCATGATAGAGATGTAATTCTCTCCAGCCTTAGTCTCCTCTTCTGTCAGACTTTCTAAAGGATTGAGGACATCTGTCTTGACACCTGCTTCTTTTGATAACGTATTGGCAAGAGACTGCGAAGCATTTTCTTCAAAATAGATATAGGCAATTTTATTTTTCTTGACGTATTCTGTCAATTCTGCCAAACGAGCGGCTGATGGTTCTGCATCTGGAGAAAGTCCTGATATTGCGACTTGTTTAAGCCCATAGTCTAAGGCGAGATAGTTAAAGGCTGCGTGTTGAGTCACAAAGCTCTTTTGTTTTGCACTAGAAAGTCCTTCGGTGTATGCCTTGTCTAAAGCTTGTAGTTTCTCGATATAGGATGCTGCATTTTGTTCAAAAGTTGCTTTTTTATCAGGATAATCTGCTGACAAACTATCACGGATGTGCTCTACAAGCTTGATGGCACGCGAAGGAGACAACCATACATGAGGATCATATTGATGATGATGTTCTTCTCCATGATCATGGTCTCCCTCTTCTTCCTCACCACCTGGTAATAATAACATATCGCCTGTTGCTTTAATCGTATTCACTTTTTTCTGGTCTAAGGTATCCAACAATTTAGGAACCCAAGTTTCCATATTTTCATTTTCATAAACGAAGGTGTCCGCTTCTTGAATCTTAGCAACCGCCTTGGCAGACGGTTCATACTCATGAGGTTCTGTCCCAGCCCCGATTAAGAGCTCCACATTAGCAGTATCGCCTGCGACTTGCTTGGTAAACTCGTAAACAGGGTAAAATGTCGTCACGATATTGAGTTTTCCATCAGCTTGTTTTTGATGGGAACAAGCCACTAAAAAGAGCGTACATATGCTTGCTAAAAAAATTCCAATTTTTTTCATACAAATCTCCTATTTGATAAAATGTTTGAAGAGGCTGACCAATAAAAAGACAGCAACAAAAATGATAGTAATACTTGCACTTGCAGGTGTTTCTGCATAGTAGGAAATATAAAGTCCTGCCACCATACCTAGAAACCCAATAACGCAGGCAAGAATCATCACAGAACTAAAGTTTTTACCAAGGCGCAGAGCGATACTTGCTGGCAAGACCATGATAGTCGATACTAAAAGCGCACCTGCCGCTGGTATCATGAGAGCGATAGCCACACCTGTTACCATGTTAAAGAGAATGGACATGGTTCGAACTGGAAGGCCATCGACAAAAGCCGTATCTTCATCAAAGGTCAGGATATACATAGGCCTCAAAAAGAGGAAGGCCAAGATTAAAACAACCGCCGCAATGATAAAGAGCCCCACCACCTGCTCTTGACTAATGGTCACAATGGAGCCAAAGAGATACTGATCCAGACTCATAGAACTAGAACTCTTCCCCTTACTCATCACAATCAGTGAAACTGCAAGCCCTGTAGACATGAGGATAGCCGTACCAATTTCCATAAAACTCTTGTAAACCGTACGAAGATATTCAAGGAAGATCGCCGCAATCAAAACAATGGCAATGGTTGAGATGGTCGGAGAAATTCCTAAAACTAAACCAAAGGCTACCCCTGAAAGCGAGACGTGACTGAGAGTATCACTCATGAGACTTTGACGACGCAAAATTAGAAAGGTACCAAGAACTGGTGAAAATAGACTCATCGCAATAACCGCCAAAAAGGCCCGTTGCATAAAATCATAAGAAAATAGATTAAGCATGCTCCACCTCCTGGTCACTTTCATGGACATTGAAACAACGCCATGGCGAATCTTGGTCACGGACAAGGTGGATATTGCGATCTGCATAATCCTTAACTTCTTCAGGGTCGTGAGTAATCATCAGAACAGCCTTACCATGATGGTGGGCACTATGGTGCATGAGCTCATAAAATTCATTCTTGGTACCAGCGTCCATCCCTGTCGTTGGCTCATCCAAAATAAAGATATCTGGATCTGATGCAAACATACGTGCAATGACAGCCCTTTGCTTTTGCCCACCAGAAAGCGAACCAATGCGCTTATCCCGGTGCTCCCACATACCAACCGAGTTCAAACTAGCCTTGATATGTTCCTCATCGTGAGCATTTAATCGACGAAACCAACCCTTTCTTGGGAAGCGACCTGATTTGACAAATTCATAAACGGTACTTGGAAAACCCGCATTAAAACTAGCTATATGTTGGGGGAGATAGGCAATTCTTAATTTTGTCCCACGAGTGTTAGTCTTTGAAATCGTTACTTTACCAAATCTTGGCTGTAAAATACCTAAACTAGCCTTGATTAGCGTTGTCTTTGCCGCTCCATTCTCTCCAGTAAGTGTGACAAATTCCCCACTATCAACACTATAATTGATATGTTCAAGAACAGGTTCCTTGTCATAATAGAAAGATAAATCCTCAACTGTAATATATCTCATTACTTGATTTCTCCTACTAAAGCAGTTAAAAACCGCTGGATAATTTCTTGTTCATCTGGCGTGAATTGACTTGCAAGTTGCTCATAAATGGAAAGGGTATGTTCATGATGATGGTGATGTTCCTCAGCAATTGGTCGCGCTAAATCTGTCAATTGATAAAAAATCACCCGAGCATCCTTGGGGTCCTTTGAGGTTTCTAGCATCCCTTCTTTAATCAAGGATTTAACGGCCTTGGTGACAGCTGCTTGGCTGACATTTAGTCGACGCGCCAACTCCGAATTCGTTAACGATTCCTCTGATAAGAGCATAAGAATATGCTCTTGGGTATTTGTCAAAGCTACTTCACTCGTGCAATGACCAATCAAAATTTCGTGCTGGTTTTCAGATTTCAGGATTATCTCATTTAAAAATTGATCTATTTCAGTTGCTAACTGTCTCATGTATCTCTCCTTATTTTATAAACCTCATTCACATCAGAGAATATTTTTCAAAAATAGTTTACTGGTTAAGTATACCACAGTATAAAAAAAAGTCAAGAAAAATTTGAAAATATACTTTTCTTGACCTTACTTAAATGGTTAGTGAAACTCTTTTACATCTCCATCATAGGTTGCCCAATCCTTACTAAAGAAACGATTATTCAACTGGTATGTGGGAGCTGGAGTTGGGTTACTTAGAAACGGATCGACTGCTTTATCAAAGGCTAACCACCCCAACCAACCAAGATGGATAGTATCTTTCATAAAATAAGGTTTCCCCCCATCTTTTGAAAAATCAGCAATATTTGTAAAACCTTGACTCTCTAGCTGAAATCGTATCTTCTGAACTGTCGCCTGATACATTTCTTCACTAAGGCCTGTGTATTCCATCCACTTTTGGTTAGTAGGCGGTATGACAAACATCACATTAATGTTAGACTTTGCGAACTGATCCAAAATCAGTTGAAGATCGTTATACTCTGGAGATTGTAGATAAGTATAATTCTGTTGTGATCCCTTTAACTTTTCTAAATCTTTTCGAATCTGTCGATTATAGAAATTATTCTCAATTCCGAGATCATTATTATTAGTATGCTGTTTTGCATCTTCACTTACAATTTCTTCAATAGCAGAATAAGAAAACTCGTCTGGTAAAGTTTTCAAATATTTTAATACATGTTTATCATAATTCAACTGGCCTTTTAGTGAGAACTGCCCAAAAAATAAAGCTTGCTTCTTATTAAAGTTAGCTAGCCAGTCAATTGATTCACGGTCTTCCTCAGAAGTGGAATCTCCATCTGCTAGTTTTTGAACAATTTTTTTGTCTGGAACAGCTGGGTACTTCTCTAGAAGACGACTAGCTGCATATTGGCTAGCCTGATCACCAACCTGATTGTCCAAGAAACTTGTCAACTGGTCGTTATTAAAATATCGTTGAAAAACTGCTGAGTCATACCCATTTTTACTAAACCACTGGGGTGAAATCACATAAACCGCTTCCTTATTCTCTATTTGAGGTAATATTTGTTGCATACCGAAATATTGATTCAGGGAAGCTGCTCCTGCCTGCCCCAACAAAAAAGGTCTATAGGAACGATTGTATTTTTCAGCTAATACTGCTGGGTGAGCACTGTCAAATCGAAGCCACTCACTTGAACCGAAGAAAGGAATAAAACGCATATCAGGGTCTGACAATGCCTGAACTTTCTGGATTCGTTCTTTGAAACTATCCTCCGTCACTGCGACTGCAAAATGTTTCTCGGCCTCTAAATTATGACTTGGTCTTGAGGGATATAATAGGATTAATAGAAAAGCTGCACTAGTCGCAACCACTACCGGGCCAAAAATCATCCACAAACGCTTAAGCATTCTGCAACTCCACAATTCCTGCTACGATTTTATTAGCAGTATTCCAATCATCTCTTCCAAACTCAGTTACAGGCACCTTAATATCAAAACGATTTTCGATTTCTACAATCAATTCAACCGTTCCCATGCTATCTAACACACCTGCATCAAAAAGATCTTCATCCATCATGTCGGATACATCTTCCATAAACAATTCATCAATAATTTCGATAACTTCTGATTTGATATCCATTTTTTAGTTCCTTTTATTTCTTAAACCACAAATCATTCAAAAATCCAGAGAAGATTAAGAATGAGAGCATAACAACATGGAAAGTAATAACCATTCCGAATAATTGTACCCAACGATTCTCAGGCAAGGTCGGCAACCCGGCCTTTTTACGTTCCTTATTGATTGTTTTTTTCTTGCGTATCCATGCATCATTAATTACTAAACCAACACCATGGAAAAGTCCGTAGACAATGTAATACCATGTTACACCATGCCAAAATCCCATAATCAGCATATTGACGATATAAGCTACGCTAGAGGTGACATTCCGATTTTTAAAGAGCTTCTTTCGCGTCATGACCAAAACCATGCGCATAAAGACAAAGTCCCGGAACCAAAAAGACAAACTCATGTGCCAACGATTCCAAAATTCCTTTAGATCTCTTGATAAAAATGGTTTATTGAAATTGACCGGACTACGAATTCCCATCAAATTTGAAATAGCAAGAGCAAACATCGAATAACCTGCAAAATCAAAGAACAAATCAAGCCCAAAGGTATACATGACTCCAATAACATAGATATTGAAAGGGCCACCTGCCTGTAAGGCATGAGTTTTTAAGGAAGATAAGAATACTTCCCCGAAAATATGCGCCAAAATAAATTTGTACAAAAATCCCCACATGATAAACTTAACCGATTCATCTAACAGTTCCACTAACTCATCTCTTGATGGAATTGCCTGATAATTCTCATTAAATCGCTTAAATCGATCGATAGGACCGCTTGAAAATGTTGGCATAAAAAGTAGGAAACGAAGAAACTCCCACAAAGTGAATTCCTTAATCACACCATCTCTCAGTTCGATAATCATTCCAACCGAACGAAACGTCATGTAAGAAATTCCTAAAAACCCAAGCAAAGACTGGTTCCCGTTGATAGCAGAGTCTACCTTGACAAACATAATCGGTAAAAGCGACATAAAACTTATCAAGTAAAAAATCCACTTGTTATCATGCTTTTTTCTATAACCTTTGTAGAAAAAGACTAATACTATCTGCCACAGAACATAAGCTATCAAAGGATAGAGTTGATTCGTCTTTCCTCCAATCAACATGGTCACAATGAAGAAAAGACTTACTAACATCTCGTACCAAGCAAAACGTTTTTTAAAAAATAAACCAATAAAAATAGGTAAAGTGGCTAAGATGACGTACACAAAATACTGAGGATTCCCATAAGGCTCCAGATGAGGGAGTTGATTGAAGAAGTCCATCATCGGCTATTCACCTCATTAATCAGACCTTTAATGTCTATCTTTCCGTTTGGAGTTAGAGGGAGGCTATCTCGATAAATAAATTTTGACGGCATCATGTAAGGCATCATGATATCAGCCAAATCTGTTTTAATAGCCTTAGTCAAATCAATATCTCGTTCAAATTGCTCATGTACCCCATCTTTTAGGATGATATAAGCCAATAAATTTTGTACCTTGTGTTCCTTGTTGTAACGCGGAACTGCAACTGCAGATTCAATAAACCTGGATTTGTTTAAATTTTGAGAAACATCTTCTAGCTCAATACGATAACCGTTAAACTTGATCTGGAAGTCCATCCGTCCACCATAGAGAAGAAGGCCTTCATCTGTCATGGTTCCAACATCTCCTGTGTGGTAGGCTGGAAGACCTTCAAATTCGAAGAAGGCTTCTGCTGTCTTCTCTGGATTATTCATGTATCCTTTTGAAACGGCTGGACCAGATACGATAATCTCTCCTTGCTCACCATTTGGCAATTTATTTCCTGCCTCATCAATGATAAAGGTTGGAGAATCTTCTTTGGTATATCCGATTGGTAGACGTTTCAAGGTTGCTAACATATCATCGGTTACAGCTACTGCTGATAGAGCTACTGTTGCTTCCGTTGGACCATAGGCATTGATAATGCGTGCATTTGGGAAACGTTCACGTAGTTTTTGAGCCGTTTTAACGGTCAACTCCTCCCCATCAAAGTAGAAATGGGTAATACCTGGCAACTTTTCTGCATTGAAATCTTCAGACAACATAGCCATATCTGCAAAAGATGGCGTTGAAGTCCAGATAGCAATTGGAAGAGAAAAGATGGTCGTAAAGAGTTGTTTGAAGTCTTGAGTAATGGCTGACGGAAGGGCAAACAGCGTTCCTCCAAGAGCTAAGGTCGGTGCCCAGTACATGACAGACAAATCAAAGGAATAGGGTGGTTGGGCCAACATTTGTGGACGATTTGGCGTCGCAAATTCCTTATCCGTAATCATCCAGTTGGTAAAGCTGAGCAAGTTATCGTGCGAAATTTGTACTCCTTTTGGTTTCCCGGTTGTCCCTGAGGTAAAGATAATGTAGTAGTTGTCATCTCCCTTGACTGGATGCTGCAAGTCATAAGCATTCTGAGCTGCATAGGCCGCATGAACCTCATCTAAACTCAAAATAGGAGTGGCTCCACTTTCTAGTGGAAATTGATGAATGGCAATAATCAAGCTTGGTTCAGCCACTTCTATAATCGCAGATATGCGTTCTAAAGACGAATGACTATCAATTGGAATATAGGCATGGCCCGACTTGGTTAGAGCTACAAACGTAGCTAACATTTCATATTCCTGACCACCAAAGACGACTACAGGTGATTTTTCAGGCAACCCTAATCGATCAATAGCAGCTGCCAAACTGTCAGAGTCAGTTTTTAAATCTCTATAAGTATGCTCCTCACCTAATACATTATAAACAGGAAAAAACGGCTGACTTTGAGCAAAATTCTCAATCGTTTCAATCATATCTGTAATGAGTTTATTTGGCATGATAACGTTTCTCTCCTTGACTCTTAAAATTCATTGTATATAAAAGTGCCTTGCCCTTGGCTGTGATAACTAAAGAAATAAAGCAAGCCTAATACAATCAAAAAATATAGCAAGGTTCGGCCTAAAAATACATACACATTTTTATATTTTTTCATCTTTTCCTATCTTTTCACAGTGAATAGAAACAATTCACATCTATACATTTACAACATTATCTATTTTACCATTTTACCACTTTATCATTTTATTTTTCAACTGTTTTTTGTATATTTTAGTGACTTTTCAGATAATTTTAAGATAGTCTCTCAAATTTCCTGACTTCACACAAGTTTAATGACTATTTGTACGATGATTCGTAATGGCGAATACATTTCTCCTTTCTAACAAACAATCAAACACACTACTCCCCCTTTAATAGTTTTTGTGCTAAAATAGTAACTATGGATAAAATTATTAAAACAATATCAGAAAGTGGTGCTTTTCGTGCTTTTGTCCTTGACAGCACAGAGACCGTCCGCACTGCTCAAGAAAAACATCAAACGCAAGCTAGTTCAACAGTAGCTCTTGGTCGAACTCTTATCGCTAGCCAAATTCTTGCAGCCAATGAAAAAGGAGATACAAAGCTAACTGTTAAGGTTCTTGGTTCTAGTTCATTAGGCGCCATCATTACTGTAGCTGATACAAAAGGAAACGTCAAAGGTTACGTGCAAAATCCCGGTGTCGATATTAAAAAGACCGCAACCGGTGAAGTCTTAGTGGGGCCATTTGTCGGAAACGGAGAGTTCTTGGTCATTACTGACTACGGTACTGGAAACCCATATAACTCCATGACCCCTCTTGTTACCGGTGAAATAGGTGAAGACTTGGCCTTTTATCTGACTGAAAGCCAACAAACGCCTTCAGCAGTTGGGCTCAATGTACTTTTAGACGAAAACGACGAGGTCAAGGTCGCAGGTGGTTTCCTCGTTCAAGTTTTACCAGATGCTAAAGAAGAAGAGATTGCTCGTTTTGAAAAACGTATCCAAGAGATGCCTGCTATCTCAACACTCCTTGAAAGTGAAGATCATATTGAATCCCTTCTCAAGGCAATCTATGGTGATGATCCCTACAAACGTCTGTCAGAAGAAGAACTGCGCTTCCAGTGTGACTGCAGCCGTGAACGCTTCTTGAACGCTCTAGCAAGCCTCCCAAGTTCAGATTTGCAGGAAATGAAGGATGAAGACCACGGGGCAGAAATCACCTGTCAATTCTGCCAATCACACTACCACTTTGACGAAAAGGACTTGGAGGAACTCATTCGTGACAAATCTTAATACACCTTTTATGATTGGTAACGTTGAGATTCCCAATCGAACAGTTTTAGCACCCATGGCTGGCGTAACCAACTCAGCCTTCCGTACCATTGCTAAAGAACTCGGAGCTGGACTTGTTGTCATGGAAATGGTCTCTGACAAAGGAATCCAATATAACAACGAAAAGACTCTTCATATGCTTCACATCGATGAGGGAGAAAACCCAGTTTCGATCCAACTTTTCGGAAGCGACGAAGATAGCCTAGCACGCGCAGCAGAATTCATCCAAGAAAATACCAAGACCGATATCGTCGATATCAACATGGGCTGCCCAGTCAATAAAATCGTCAAAAACGAGGCTGGTGCGATGTGGCTCAAGGATCCAGACAAGATCTACTCAATCATCAATAAAGTCCAATCTGTCCTTGATATCCCTCTCACTGTCAAAATGCGTACAGGCTGGTCTGACCCATCCCTAGCAGTAGAAAACGCCCTCGCTGCTGAATCTGCAGGTGTTTCTGCCCTTGCCATGCACGGTCGTACCCGTGAACAAATGTATACTGGCCATGCAGACCTCGAAACCCTTCACAAGGTTGCCCAAGCTCTTACAAAAATTCCATTTATCGCAAATGGAGATATCCGTACGGTTCAAGACGCCAAACAACGCATCGAAGAAGTCGGGGCTGATGCTGTTATGATTGGTCGCGCTGCTATGGGGAATCCTTATCTCTTCAACCAAATCAATCACTACTTCGAAACAGGAGAAATCCTGCCTGATTTGACCTTTGAAGACAAGATGAAAATCGCCTACGAGCACTTGAAACGCTTGATTGACCTCAAAGGAGAAAAAGTTGCTGTTCGTGAATTCCGTGGACTAGCTCCTCACTACCTGCGTGGGACATCTGGAGCTGCTAAACTTCGCGGAGCTATCTCACAAGCAAATACGCTGGCTGAGATTGAAACTCTCTTACAGTTAGAGAAGGCGTAATCTTTTGTCTACATCACAAAAATGGCAAAGCTCACAAAGGAGCCTTGCCATTTTTATATATTTTCATCTTGCAAATCTAGTTGCTTCACTCTAGCTATATAGTAGGATATAATCAAAAATAAATTGAAGCTAACAATCCAAATAGACCATTCACGGAAAAAATGCATCGATACAGCTAAACTAATGGCACCCACGACGAAACTTCCTACAACAATCCCATAGTTTAGTGCTTGGCGACGGTATTCTTGAAGATTTCCTTCTCTCCTAGCTATACGATACAAAGCAGTCAACATTTTTCGATAATTTCCAGAGGTCATAAAAATGACATATGGATGATCTTCAATCAAACTACCCGTAAATGTTAGCATCATCATTCCTGTTCCAAAAGCAATAAAAGGAACTTCTAGTAAAGGAAATCTCGAAAAGAAGGGCAGAAGAAGGGTCCCGATAAATAAGGGAAGTAGCATCTTAACTCGCCAATAAGCTGTTTTACGATATTCCTTCATGTGTAAGGCAAAAAGAAATCCTAGGGAAAAGAAAATAATCGAGCAGAATCGTAGCATGGTATTGATGACATTCGAGTCATGCCAATCTGATATCAGTAGAAGAATGTTCCCTGTCTGTGTAGCCACCAAACTATGGTACTGGATGTGACAGAATACATCCAAAGAACCACCTATAAAGCCAAGAAACACTCCCATCAATCGTGTATTTTGAGGTAAAATTAATTTATCCGCCATTGCTTTATCACTCATTCCCTTTTGATGCATTTATTATACCACTTCTCTTGGAGAAATTAAGTGAAAAACAGTCGGACTAACTCTAGTCTAAACTCGAAGTACCTTTCTATGGTTGAATCAAGACAACACTAGATACCGCACCATCTGCCCCTGTTGTAATTTGGATAACTTTTCCACCACCTACTTCAGCATTGTATTTCCCGTCATCAAGAGTATAAGAATAGCTTTGGATAGAATAGTTTTCTTTCTTACCATCAGCGGATTCTACTGTAAATTGACCACCTGATGAGACAGTGATAGTTTCACCATTAGCACCCTTCCAATTCCCAGCTGCAGCCGAAAAGTCTTTGTCCACCATGGTTAGAACTCCCTTATAACGTTTGTTGTGTTCTGCCTGCTTGTCTTGAAGTTTACGATCAGTTGCCGGATCATAAGCTGACTGACTTGCTGGATTGGATTGACTTTGTGAAGTCTGTTGATGTGGAGCTTGTGGAGTTTGCGCTGCTCGATTGTCCTCTTGTCCTTGAGTTGTTGGACTTGATGCTTGTTCAGAGGAAGCTTTTGCTTTTTCCGAAGTCGTAGTACTTGTTGAAGCTTGAGTTTTACTTTCTTTGTTGGAAGAGTTTGCCTTAGAACTAGAAGATACCTGTGTTGTCTTACTAGAACTATCACTCGCAGTGTTCTCTTTCTTATTTCCACATGCTCCTAATAACAAGGTTGAAGCGAGTACAGTTGCGGCCATTAATTTGATAGAAGTTTTATTTTTCATTTTACACTCCTTATGTAATGTTTTTGAAATATTTAGAAATGTTTTTGTAATAATATTGTAATATTTGTTTTTTAATCTGTCAACTATTTATCTAAAATTTTTTAGAATTATTTTTTAGTACATTTTTTCCTACTCCTTCCATATCTTTTATTCGTAAAGAATTTTTAAAAATAGATTCTTCCTGCAAAAATGCTATATTTTTATAGTGTAATCGCTTGCATTTTTTTCTTAAAGGGCTATAATAAAATTGAAATAGGATATTGGAGGTATAGGTTTATGTCAAAGAAATATTACAAATATCTTCCTTGGTTGATTTTAGCTGCTTTCGTTTCTTATGGGGGTGCTACTCATTACGCTCAAACAACATTTGATTTGTTCTACCTAACTGCCATTTTCATGATTGTCTACGTGGCTTTATTGTATTTACACGAACATTATTTAAAATATAAATACAAAGATTTATTCATTCGTTTTATGAGTAATCCTAAAAAAGATAAACATTCTTAATCATAAGAAAACCTCACAAAGAGGCCGGGACAAAATCCCGGCCTCGTTTTTTATTTTAATCGATAAATGGTAATAACTTCTTTCTGGGGAATCCGTTTAAAACCAACTTCCTCTATGCTATCTCCATATTTTGATAAGAAACTATCATTCGTGTCTGATTTGCCTGTACACAGAGTTCCAATGAGGGCCAACCCATCATCCACTGTGAACTCATCCTCTAGTAGATAAAGGAAACGAGGGTCATAGTCGATAGCTTTTTGAATCTTCTTGATGGATGTTTGAATAATGGATAAGTGGTCAAATGCAAAGTCCTTCTCTTCCAGTTCTTTGCCATCCAAATAGCACTTACCTGTGTGAAAATCAACATCTACAAGAATGACTTCTTTTGCATCATCTCCTGCCTGGACCAAGTCATTCGCTCGGTTCGGTAGGTAAACCAAGTGGGCAATGGTAACTGTCCAACCCCTGGGATCACGACCAGGAGTAGATACTGTCACTAGCTGCTCAATCTTTTCCAGTGGAAGATCAAGATTGATTTCTTCTTTTACCTCACGTTGACAAGCATGGGCAGCATCTTCCCCTTTATCCATAAATCCGCCAACTAGCGCTAAACAATTTTGAAAAGGATGGGCCTTCCGACGAATCAGAAAGAGTTTCATTTTTCCTTCTACAAAGCAATAGGCTACCATATCCACAGTCACGCTTGGTTTTTCGTACTGAGGGAGTGCTTGCTTGTGGTACCAGTCTAAGAATTCAGCTTGACTAGCGTGAACTTCAAAGTACTCTTTTTCTGTCATCCCGGTTGGAATAGTTTGATTCATCATCTTCTACTTCCTTTCTGCTATTGATGGCAATGAAGGGTTTCTATCTACCAGTACTAGAGTATCCTAGTTTTTGTTTTATGCAATCTCGAATTTCAATTGACCTGCTTTGACACCAATTTTAAGCGTCTTACCTTCTTTCAATTCACCTGTAAGAAGGAGCTCTGCTAGTCTGTCTTCTACTTCTGTTTGCAGAGTTCTGCGCAGTGGGCGAGCTCCCATCTCTGGATCATATCCCTTCTGAGCTAGAAGCTTAAGGGCAGATACTTGGAGTTTCAAGTCAATGCCTTTTTCTGCCAGACTTGCAATCAATGGTTTGACCATAATCTTAACCACTTCTTGCATATCTTGACTAGATAGGCTATGGAAGACAACTTTTTCATCAATACGGTTGATAAACTCTGGGCGGTAAGTTTTTTTCAACTCTTCGAACATCCGTTTTTCCATATTTTCCTGATCAAAACGAATATCCTTAGCTCCAAAACCGACTGTCTTGTCATCACGAAGAGCTGTCGCACCAAGGTTTGACGTCATGATAATAATGGTATTTGAGAAATCAACCTTGCGACCCTTACTGTCTGTTAAGACACCATCATCCAAGACCTGCAGGAGCACATTAAAGATATCTGGGTGTGCCTTTTCTACCTCATCAAAAAGCAAGACTGAGTACGGTTTGTTACGAACCTTCTCGGTCAACTCTCCACCTTCTTCGTAACCTACATAACCTGGAGGAGCTCCATTGAGACGACTGGCTGCAAATTTCTCCATGTATTCACTCATATCAAAGCGGATAAGAGCAGACTCATCATCAAAGAGAACTTCTGCCAAGGCTTTAGCCAGTTCAGTTTTACCAACACCTGTCGGCCCAAGGAACATAAAGGATCCAATTGGACGTTTGTTATTGCGAATACCAGATTGATTTCGGCGGATGGCACGACTGATACTAGATACAGCTTGTTCTTGTCCAATAACACGTTTGTGGAGTTCAGCTTCAAGGTTGAGATACTTCTTGGCATCCGTTTGTGTCAATTTTTGAACTGGAATACCTGACAAGCGACTCAAGGTTGTCAAAATATCAGACTCTTTTACTAGATCTTTATAGACTGGAACTTCCTGTTCTTTTGAAATGAGCTGAGCTACTTGTTTCCATTTGCCATCCATCAAAGCCTTATCTGCAGGTGTTAAGCCTGACTCATCTTTTTTAGCGTGCTTTGATTTATTTTGAACAGTTGCTGCCGCTTCATCCAAAAGATCAATCGCTGAGTCTGGCAAGTGACGACTAGTCAAATAGCGATGTGCCATTTTAACAGCTGTTTCGACTGCATCGTCTGTAATTTGGACATGGTGGTGCTTCTCATAAGTTGCTTTTAATCCTTGTAAGATAGCCATACTATCAGCCACGCTCGGTTCCTCAATCATAACTTTGGCAAAACGACGAGAAAGGGCTGCGTCTTTTTCGATGTGTTTTTGGTATTCTTCCTGAGTGGTTGCCCCAACAGTTCTCAGAGTTCCACGCGCTAGAGCAGGTTTCAGGATATTCGCCGCATCCAAGGTCGAGTCAATCCCGCTTCCTGATCCCATAATGGTATGAAGCTCATCGATAAAGAGGATAACCTTACCGTCTTCCTCGATATCTTTGATGATATTGTTCATACGTTCTTCAAAGTCTCCACGGAAACGGGTCCCAGCAACCACATTCATCAAATCGAGCTCTAAAACTCGCATCTTAGCCATTTCATCCGGCACATTCCCACTAGCAATACGCTGCGCAAGGCCAAGTGCCAAAGCTGTTTTACCGACACCTGCATCTCCAACAAGAACTGGATTATTTTTGGTCTTACGACTCAAGATTTGAATCATACGAGAAATTTCTTGGTCACGCCCGATAACTGGTTCCAATTTGCCTGAACGAGCTTGCTCTGTAAGGTCATGAGTGTAATCTTCCAAACCACCGCTTGTAGTTTGAGGCATGCCCATCATATTGGCCATCGAATTTTGCTTATCTGCTACTGAACGGTGGCGCTGACGCAGAGCCTTTAAATCTTCTTTTGTCCAACCAGCACGCGACTCAAGGTTACGGCGAAGGGATGCAATCCTAACTTGGTCCTTCTGGTCTTCATATGAAAATCCTGCTTTTTCTAAAATTCGGGTAGCTAGGGCATTGCCATCATGCAAGATTGCATAAAGGACATGCTCGGTCCCTAAAGTCTTAGCATGCACAGTGGACGCAATATACTCTGCCTCTACAAACAAAACCTTCAAACGATGTGAAAAAGGAAGTTCTTGATAATCTTCTGAATCACTGTAGTTCGTTTCTGTTAGCTCGACAGCGACCTCCTCTAAACGATCAATCTCATAAGGAAATTCGTTCAAGGTGGCTCCCGCTACGCTGTAGCTATGATTGGCCATGGCAATCAATAGGTGCCAAGATTCTAAACACCTCCCACCAAAATGGCTAGCAACTAAGCGGGCACTTTCAATACACTCTCTCAATGCTTTCGATTCATTCATAGTTTCGTTATTTTCCTTTTCTATCAACCTCTTGTAATAGCTGACGTAGCATATTTGCACGGGTAAAGGAAGCTCCCTCACCCAAAACTCGATCAGTTGCCACAGATAATAGCAAATTCATCTCTTGACGTGTCAGTAATTCTTGCTCAAACAAAAGCTTCAAAACATCTTCATAGATATCTTGGCTCACTTCTTCATCGACTGAGTACAATAAATCTCGGAGCATTTCATGATGGTTGGAAAATTCTATCCGCCCAATACGAATATAACCTCCGCCACCTCGCTTGCTCTCAACTAGATACCCTCTACTCTCTGTAAAACGCGTTTTGATGACATAATTAATTTGGCTAGGCACGACCTGAAAGGTGTCCGCTAACTGGCTACGTTGCAATTCCACGATGCCAGACTGCTCTAAAATAGCCTTGATATATGCTTCAATATGATCAGATGTATTTTTAAATCTCATCGTATGCCACCTCCTTCTATTAACCTTGACTATCTTTGACTATAGTAACATTTCACAAGTGATAAGTCAACTTAGAAGGCCTAAAGCCTTGATACAACTGACTTTAAAATGATTATCACTTAAGTCTAGCTTGACTATCTATTTTTCTTTGAACCTCTTCACTCCAGCAAGCCACTCTCCCCCTCCCAAATGAACATATTTCTTCATTATGGTATAATAAAAACAGTTCATATTTCTTATAAGGTTTTCAAACCCTTATAGAATCTATGAAGCCTAGAAAGTATGTGCAAATTCTGATTCACAATAAAAGCTGAGAAAGGTTTCATCATGAAACAGGAAAACAAAATTTTTGGTATCCTAGCCATTGTTTTAGGTGCTATTGCACTTCTTGGTTCTTGGATTCCCGGTATCAACCAAATTTCATTCTTAATCGCTATCCTTGCACTTATCCTCGGTGTCGTTGGCTTATTTATAAACCTTAAAAATAAAAAATTACTAGCTATTATCGGTACCGTTCTTGCTGTAACATCTATTGTTTTTGCCGTGGGTAGTCAAGTTATCTATAATCAAATCCGAAAGAATGCTGCTCAAGCTACAAAACAAGCCGAAGGTGGCGAATTTACATGGACAAAAGCGCAATTCGATGCTCTGAAGCAAGGTGATATTCTCAAGCAAGGTGCTGGTGGTACCAACTATGAGGATGTCATAAAAGAACACGGAAAACCATCAAAAGAAAGTACAACCAAGAAAAAGGACCGCGAAAACAAAGTGATTTCTTATGTATCAACAGGTAATAATATCCAGTCTGTCACTCTTACCTTCGATAAACAAGAAGATGGTTCTTTCCTACTCATCTCTAAAGTTGCAATGGGATTAGAATAAAGGATTCGTCCACACTATCACATCATAAACTATATAAAAATAAAACTTCGGTATCATTAATAGTGTACCGAAGTTTTTTGAGTTATGGTTCAATGCCCAATTCCGCTAAAATCTGGCGTTTATAAGCAATTTTCTGAACTTCCTTGTCTTGATCTTCAGACCAGTCGAGTTTGATTTCAGAAACAATCTGCCCAGGCCTATTTTTCAAGATATAGATTCGGTCACTAAGATTGAGAGCTTCCTCGATACTATGCGTAATGATGAGTGTCGTCAAACCTAGTTGCTTGTGAATCTCCAGATACCAAGCATGGAGTTCCATCTTAGTCATCTCATCCAAAGCACTAAAGGCCTCGTCCAGAAGAAAGAGCTTATGCCCAAAAAGATAGGTACGAAGCAAGGCAACGCGCTGGCGCATCCCGCCGCTGAGCTCATGAGGATACTTATCCCGTACCGACGTCAACTGAAAGGTAGCCAGGATTTCATCTGCGCGAGCAATAGCTTCTGCTTTATTCACCTTTTGTATCAAAAGTGGCAGGATAATATTGCCAAGCACTGTCTTATGTTCCAGGAGCAAATCCTTTTGCAACATATAACTCACGCGCCCCTTAGGATTTTCCTCTCCGTCAAGCACAATTCTCCCTGACTGAACTTCTAAAATTCCTGCAATCAGGTTAAAGAGGGTTGTCTTTCCAACACCACTGGGGCCTAGGATAGAAACCACTTCACCTGAAGTTACCTGTAGGTTAATATCCTCTAAAATCTTTTCATTATCGTAAGCATAGCTTACATGTTCTAGTCTAATTTCTGTCATTATTTTACAAATTCGTTGGTAAATCCTTTGTCTGTCAAATCTTCTTTAAGGATCCCATTATCCTTATCCCACTTGTAAAAAGCATTCCAGCGGGCAGGGTCAAATTGACCCCATTTTTCTTTATCACTTGCATATTCTTTTGATAAGTACTTTTGAGATTCAATGACAAAATCACGTTTTTCCTTGAGTTCAGGTGCATTTTTGATGAGGATATCTGCGGCTTCTTCTGGGTGTTCCATAGCGTATTGATAACCTTTTTTGATGGCTTGAACGACTTTCTTAGCTTCTTCTTTATTATTTTTCAAATAATCATTATTTGCGATGATGACTGGTGAATAGTAGTCAAACTCTTTGACATAGTCTTTCAAGTACATAAAGTTAGCGTCCACGCCTTGAGATTTGGCAAGAATGCCGTCCCAACCATAGTAAATCCAAGCAGTATCAAAAACTCCATTGGCAATTGGTGTCACTGAGTTTGAATCATTATTTGGCACTTTTTCAACTTTGTCAAAATCCCCACCTTGAGATTCTACCAAGGTTTTCAACATCGCTAGTTCTGTTGGGTCGTTCCAAGTACCGTATTTCTTACCAACCAAGTCTTTAGGACTATTGATATTGTCAGACTTACGAGAAATGATTCCTGATGTATTGTGCTCAACAATCGCTGCAACGGCAGTAATACCTGCTCCTTTTTCCAATTTCTTAGCCATGTAGTCTTGGAAGTAAACCGCAAAAGGTGCTTTACCATTGATGACCAAGTCTGATGAGCTTTCTTCTGGTGGCAATTTCAAATCAACATCCACCCCAGCTTCCTTGAAGTAGCCTTTTTCCTTAGCTACATAAAGCCCTGTATGGTTGGTATTGGGTGTCCAGTCTAGGATAAAGTCAATTTTTTTGAGTTCTGCTTCTTTGTTATCCTTAGAAGCTGTTCCTTGGCCACAAGCCACAAGCACGACAGCTAGAAGAGCTGTTACAATTGTTAAAAACACTTTCCATGTTTTCTTCATTTATATTTCCTCTTTTCTTTTTCTAAAACGCTCTATTTTATGTACGTTTCCATTTAATCACATATTTTTCACTGATATCGACTAATTTCATACCCAGCAGGCTGATAAGCGATACCAAAATAATAATGGCAAACATGGTATCATACTGAAACAGTTTCTTGGACTGAATCATGTAGACACCTAGTCCTTCAAAGCCTCCCAACCACTCAGACACAACTGTTGTGATAAAGGCGTAGGAAACACTGACCCTAAGTCCTGCATAAAAGTAGGGCAGGCTGACCGGGATTTTAAAATGCCACAGAATTTGCCAAGGATTTGCTCGCATCAGACTAAACAAGGTCAGCATATCCTTGTCACAATGCCTAAATCCATCTAGAATACTGACGATAATAGGGAAGGTTGTCGTCAAGATAATCAAGACAATCTTGGGCAAGATTCCATAACCCAACCATAAAACTAGGATAGGGGCTATGGCAATTGTCGGTATGGTCTGGACAACCACCATCATGGGATAAATCAAATCATTCAGCCAAGATAAGCTGTCCATTAAAATCGCCATAATGCAGGCAATCACAACTCCTAAAATCAAACCTAGCAAAGCAACTCTCAAGGTTGCCCAACTATGGTACCAAAGAAACTCTCTATCTCGAACAAAAGACTGAAGGATTTCAAGTGGGGTTGGTAGGATAAACTTAGGCAAAAGCTGAAATAACCCTGCCAACTGCCAGATGGACAGCACTCCTAAAAATCCTAGCAAACTAATATGCCGTCTCATTATATTTTTCAAGTTTCTCATCAATACTTAAAATCTCTCCTACATTTATTTTCACATTGGCAAAGACATTGTCCGCTTCCTGTCCTGCTACTTCAAGCGCCTCTTTGAGAATGCGCATGAGCTCCTCAAAGTCTCCTTCTAGGACCGTTTCAAAAGGCGTCACCACCATAGTTACTGATTGAGCTTGTAGATAAGCTATGACCTGATCAATCACTGCTATTCGATCAATCCCCTGAGATAGGGGTAGAACTTGTAAAGCAATACTCGCTTTCACAAAAACCTCCTTTCTAGGTTCTCCTTTTAAAAAAGAAAAACCTTTACCATATATGGAAAAGGCACAGTTTTTAACTAAGCAATCGTTCCCTACGCTGGCATTACCCAGATCAGGTGCGGTCGAAGTTTAACACTTCCTCTCAGACTGTACACAGACTCCCGTATATTGTATCTATATTAACTATATCTTAGCGAAAATAACTTAAGTTGTCAAGGAAACTGCTTACAGAAAAAAGAGACAGTAAACCATCTCTTTCACTAATGATCCAAATTAACTAGCTCTTTCATTTAGAGCATAGGGGCAAATAACTGGGTCACTTCCTTGATTAACTTTTGGTACCAGGTAGCCTTAATTGTTCCAGGAAAGATTTCTTGTGACTGTTTAAAAATCTCTTCAAAGTCTTTGCGAATAGTTGCAATGGACGGTGTTTCATACAATAAAACTGCATTTTCATAGTGGTGAACCAAGCTACGATAGTCTAGATTTATGGTTCCGACAGCTGCAAATCGATTATCGACAATCATTTGCTTACTATGGATAAAACCAGGAGTATACTCAAAGATACGTACACCAGCAGACAAAAGGTCTGGATAAGATCCTCGAGTTACCAACTGGATGAGCTTTTTATCCGGTATATATGGAGTTACAATTCGTACATCTACACCTCGCATAGCCGCATTTTTTATATCCTCTGTCAAATCATAATCAATAATGAGATAAGGCGTTGTGATATAGACAAAATCTTCCGCTTGATTAATCAAGTTTTGATAGACAATTTTACCTACCTTCATTTGGTAAATTGGTTTCGGTCCACTACCATATGGGATACAAAGCCCACCACCTGATCGTGTCTGATTTTCCAAGTGATACTGATCAAAGTCACTAATTTCTCCACGGTTAATGTACCAGTTCATGAGAAATAGTCTTGTAAATGCTTGAGTCGCTGGGCCATCTATGCGAACACCACTATCTTTCCAATGTCCAAAACGTTCAATCTGATTGATGTATTCGTCTGCTAGGTTGATCCCACCAGTATAGGAAATCTGTCCATCAATCACCAAAATTTTACGGTGGTCACGGTTGTTATAAGCCACTGTCATACGAGGAATCACCTTATTAAACTTATGAGCATCAATCCCTTTAGAGCGTAGATGAACAGTGTAATCACCAGGCAAGGTCACCATACAACCAATATCGTCATAGAGCATCTTGACCTCGACTCCCTGAGCAGCTTTTTCTTCAAGAACTTCTAGCATGCTATCCCACATCAAACCTTCTTCTACAATGTAATATTCTAGAAAAATAAATTTCTCTGCCCTCTTTAAATCCTCCAGCATCTGTTGCCACATTACCTCGCCATTTGCAAAGAATTGTGAATCCGTCTGATCATAAACTTCGGCATTACTATCCATATGTAACAAGGCATTGATAATCCCGTAGGCAGATTTGTCTGTTTCTTGTAGCCCCTGATGAAGACTATCTTCATGCTTCTCTTGTAAACTAATTAGTCGCAATTCTCTCAGTTGTTTCAATTCTTTTTTAGAGAGCCGACGCTCTCCAAACATGATATAAAGCAAGGGACCAAAGACTGGTACAAAGGTAACAATCAACCATGTCACCTTACTTTCAGGAGACATGGAACGATTGACAATGGCTATAACGGTTGCTACACTGACTAGAAATACCAGAGCAACCCAAATAAGCGGAGCAATCTGGCTCATGTAAAGAATGACTGCAAAAACTACAAATAATTCTATCAGAATTATCGCAATACTAAAGCCATACTTGGACATCAATAATCGAAATTTTCTTGTCCCCATATCTCCCCCTCAATTTCTAAATATACTCTTTAATATACTATCTAAAAATGCTATTACCTTCTAGTATACTTAGTTTTATAAAACTTAGCAAGCTTTTTCTGTTTAGACCAATACTTCTACCTATAAAATCATTTAAAAAGCAGGTCACTTATCTGTGCCTGCTCTTATTTTACAATTTCAAAGCCAACATATTGACCGTCATACCGGCTGCAGTTCCCATCAAGAAGATGGTATCTCCTTCCTTCACATAACCATGATCGAGTGCATAAGCTAAACCAAAAGGTACCGCAACTGAAACCATATTTCCATAATCCGTAACAAGGTTAAGGTACTTGTCTTCATCTACACCCAGTTTTCCCATGACCAAAGGAAGAGCGCGACTGGCTTGGTGGGGAATAATATAGTCTACCGCATCTTTAGAAATGCCTGATTTCTCTTGGAATTCTTGGAACATTTCTGGGATGACACGAGCAGAAAGCAAGAGGATTTTCTTCCCTTTCATATCAAACATGAAATTCGTCTTAGTTTCTTCAGAGTATTCTTTTGGTTGATATGAAGTCAAGCCTCCACGAATCTCTGTATCGTGAGCTCCCTCTGACCAAGTGCGTTGAAGGCTTGCTATCACTCCCTTATCCTTGTCACTTGCTTGGAAAATAAAGGCTGCCGCCCCATCACCAAAGAGTTCATAACTTTCTTTTTGCTTCGGATTGAGCCCTAAGCTACCAACTTCACTGGATACAATCAAAACACGATTGTATTCTCCAGCTTCAATCAAGTACGACATCGTTGATAGTGCTGATATAAAACTTGTACAAGTCGTATTGATATCCATGGCTGGGATGGAGTGCCCTTTTGCCACGCGCTCATGGATCAAAGCTGCCGTACAAGGAATCGGCTGAACACCCACCGCACTAGCTGATACAAGGCAATCAATATCTTCAATACTTAAGTTTGCATTTTCAAGCGCACGTTTGATAGCTGATTCTGCCAAATCTAGTTGTGTTTCTTCATTTTCAACCACACGATAACGCGTTTGATCTTTAAAGTGCACTGTATTTTTTGGGAGGTAAACTCCATAGCCTGCAATTTCTACATGTCTTTTCACTTCTGTCATATTTTTTTTGTCCTTTCATAAACGTTGGATACGTTTGAGCTTGCGACTTGTATCCCAGTGATAATCTGAAAATTGTATTTCAGGTTCTTTAAACTCTTTTTGTTGCGCCAAGACTTGGAACTGCTCTATAATTGCTGTTTCCAATTGCTCATCTCTTCGACTCAGACAAACTTCTACTAACTTCTCAGAATGTTGTTTGACTTGGTAATCTCCAACATTCTCCACAAAGAGAATGCAACGCCTGATAAAATCTGGATAAATCGTTACCTGACCTCCTTCCAATCCTTCAAAGTAGAAGATATCATCAGAGCGCCCTTCGACCTTGTCAATCCTTGTGTAATGAGATCCACATGGGCAAGGTTCAGGATTCTCAACCAAGATATCGTTGAGCTGGTAGCGATAAACAGGCTGACTGCTCCGCTTAAAATCAGTAATGACTGGATAAAAACGTCGGTCATCCAAGTAGTGTTTTTCTACAAAAATGATGTCTTCATTAAGATGCAGATTCCCAGCCGAACACGTACAAGCTAGGAAACCTTCGGTTGCTTGATAGACCTGGTCAATAACTGGTAGTGCAAAAGCCTCAGAAATCCGTTCTCTGTCACTATCTTCCAAGATTTCAGCCACTGAAACGATTTTTTGTGGATGAATCTTTAGTTCTCCAGCTTTTAGACGCTTACTCAATTCAATCAGCATAGAAGCAGGTGCCACTACAATAGTCGGTTGGTAGCTATTAAGTCGCTCGATATGCTCATCTGTATTCTTGAAAATATCAAAGTATTCTAAACGAATGAGCGCCGTATTGATGGTCTGATACAATTCATTATCCGCTCTCAAGAAAAAGGCTATGCGATGCCCAAAAAGTTGGGCCTTGGGCAACATCTTTGCCAAGATAGCTGCTGCCCACATACTTCTCTCTTTTTCAGTTGTGATAAAGAGTCCCCGGTGTCCAGATGTTCCAGAAGACAACCCAACAGCTATTTCTCCCTTGAGCTCTGTAAAATTCCTGGTCTTTTCACTTTCAATAGCCAAAGCCAAAGCCTCGTCTCGATCCACACCTTGAGTATTAAGCTCATTGAAATGCGTCATCATAAACGCTTTATCCATATGATCAAAGTCGTTAGGTACACCATTTTTAAAATAAGGTGACTCACGTTTGAGAAATTTCATATAGGCATCTAGTTGCTTTTTCTGATAGCTTCCTAAGGCTTCTCGAGATTTAAAGTTATGAAACCAACGAGTCTGGATAAAAGTTTTAAGAAAGGTTATTTTTTTCATACAAGATCCGCTCAATCCTTTCTACAGGGTCATGGCTAACTAGCACTTCTAGGCCATCCTTTAAAACCTCTTCCAAGAGCTCTGTTCCCTTGATATAGGCTTCCTTGTTGTCCTGCACCAAGGAAGGAATCAGATGCATCTGTTTGGTGTAAGGCAAAAGGTCAATGCCCCAACAGAGGTCTGCCGCGATAAAGAGATCATAGTCTGGCATAAAGAGGCAAGCTTGACCCTTAGCATGCCCATCAATAGAAGCTACAAGAATACTACCGTCTCCAAACAAATCGTAGGTAGGACGATAAGAAAAGTTAGCGCTTTGCTGATCTGCCTTGATGACTGTCAATCTTTCCTCGAAATCACTCGGCAAAAACTCTTTAAAAATTAAATCTTTTAGTTTTGGTTTCTTGTAAACATCATAGACTTCCTGGGTTAGAATAAAGGTTGCGTTCGGAAAGAAGCTAGCCCCTCCTAAATGATCTGGATGTAGATGAGACAGTAGGACATAATTAATTTCTTCTGGCTTAATCCCTTTAGCTTTCAGCAAATGCGAAATCTGATCTTTCTCTGCCATTTGAACTGGCGTCCCCAAACGGTAAAAAGCATAACGAAGTTTCGTCTTAATATCATAATGATAGCCAGTATCATAGAGTAAATATCCTCTATCCCTGTGTTTGATAAGGAAAACTCCTGCAGGGAAAGTCATCTTTCTATTCTTGACACCTTTAAAGAGCAAACCGGCATAACTCGTACAATATCCCGCTGGGAAATACTCAATGCTTTCGATAATCTTGGACATATTGTTCAATCCCTTCTGAAATACTAATTTTCGGATGATACCCCAATTCCCTCTCGGCCTTGCTAATATCCAGCGTTTGACTATAGCGAAGCAGATAATAGGTATATCGAGTTAGAGGCGGCTCCCCTTTAAGGTTCAAGGTCTTGTATAGAAATTCTAAACTACTTGCAATTCCTGATAAGAGAGATGCTGGAATTTTTCTATATTTGATTGGGTAACCCAAACCTTTCAAACTTTCCTCTAGCAAATCTCTAAAAGCCCTCGGCTCACCATTAGTAATGTTATAAACCTCACCTTTTGCTTCTGGAGCTTCTAATGCCAAACGGATTGCCAGAGCAACATTTTCCACACAAGTCATGTCCATGAGCTGACGCCCATCCCCAATCAAAGGAATTCCAAGTTTTTGACTCAGATTAATTACCCGTGGCAAGATGCTGGTATCTCCAATCCCAAACAGCCCCCGAGGTCTCAAGATAATACTAGGAACATCTGCATAATCCTTAAAGAGTTTCTCCGAAGCTAATTTACTACGGATATAGTTATTGAGATTATTTTCCTCTGGTGCATCACTTTCTTTAATCCCTAGTTGATCTCTAGGAGCAGCATAGATGCTTGGTGAGGATACATAGACTAAACGTTGAATACCTGTTTGGCGACATGCCTCGAGAACATATTTAGTTCCTAAAACATTAGCCTGATAAAAATCTTCCCAAGACCCCCAAACTGTTGACAGAGCTCCAGCATGAACAACCATGTCCATCTCTTGACAAGCCTCTAATAAATCTTCTGCCTTTGTCAAATCGCCCTGAAAAAAACTGACCGAAGAATTCTCCAAAGAGCGACCTACCTTACTGTTTCTACCAAAAGCTCGCACTTGGTAACCATGCTCAACTAGTTCTTCTACAACATACTTTCCAAGAAAACCAGTGGCTCCCGTAACTAATACTTTTTTCATCATTCTTTCTCCTTATCTGCTAACAGACGGTGGATTTCGCTCTCCAAAATTTCTGTTGGATGATAGGATTGTGCAGCCTGGCGTAAAATTTTTAATTCTGACCAATCTTCTTTAGTAATTAATTTCTCAAAGGCTAAGCCAATCGCTCTCGTATCCTCTTTATTAGCAGTCAGTGCAACACCCGCTTCCACACCACGAACGGCATAATCAAATTGGTCGTAATCATGAGGCAAAATCAAAGCTGGTTTACCATAAATGATGCATTGATAAAAAATTCCAGCTCCACCATGATGAATCACATAATCCATCTGAGGAATGTATTCTTTGTAAGGAAGATAAGAAACAACGGACAAATTCTCCATCAGATTCTCACTCTGAAAAGGTTCTCCACCAACTCCGCGAGTCACAAAAAAATGAAAATCAGGATGCGCTTTGGCTAGTTGCTTCGCTTGAAAGATTAGATTATCTTTGGCCCATGCCAGTTGCGTCCCACAAGTCACCAAAACTTTCTTTCGATGAGGAAAAGCTGACAAATCTAAAGGATAATCTTTCCCAGCCTCTACTGAAGCTCCAAAGGGTCCTACCCACTTATAGTGTTCTGGAAATCCCTTTTTTAACTCTACTTCTTTCATCCCTATGCCAAGGATTGAATATGGAGAATAAATAGTCTCTTGGTCCAGCTGATTATAGAGTCTAAAATTATATCTCTTTAAACGATCACGAAATGAAAAAGATACAATCCGTTTTACTAACCGAGTTCCCTTTCTACCTAAAAATTGTACTGCAGACTCCCAGGCATTCTTGGGACTACCCATCCCACCAATTAGACAGGGCGGGCCATCAGTAGTCTCTAAAACAAATTGTGTAGCCATGGTAGTAATCCAAGGAATACCAAGCTGATCTGCTACGAGCCCACCTGACAAAGTTATAAAATCAGCAATAACAATATCTGGGCGATTCTTTTGCCACTCTTTCATTAATTGATCAGAAACAAGATTAATTAAATCAATACTAGCAGAAAGTTGATGATATGCTGATAAAATTCCTAATTGTTCAGAGTTATTTGCTGCTTTTTCGAACTCATCAACGTGCCCTTCTAGTATTGTAACTACATTAAAACCTGCAGCCTCAGCAACGGCTTTTTTTTGAGGACCAGTGAATAAACGAATCTCATATCGAGGGTCATTAAGTAAGGGTATTAATAAATTCATTGTTGGATACAAATGTCCACTTAAAGGAACAACTACAACATCAATTTTGATTCTTTTCATATGACTAGGATACCAAAAATAAAAAAAAAGAACTATCATAAAGATAATTCTTAGCCAAAAAATTCGTTTTTGAAATGAAAATAACATGGAAACTTTAGGAAAATGTAATGAGAATTTACAAGTAAATAGTAAATTATAAATCCTATCAAATGAAAAAATAAAAAAAGGCAACCGCCTCAATTTAAGTATTGACCAATCGGGAAGACAGGATTCGAACCTGCGACACCTTGGTCCCAAACCAAGTACTC
>OGTC01000130.1_pt1 | contig 49715 bp, 35 predicted proteins | sample 1574531 | NCBI WGS metagenome assembly OGTC01 (sample SAMN03295859, study PRJEB24534) | human gut metagenome | isolation source: fecal sample 2 from infant 9 | host: Homo sapiens | place: USA: Pittsburgh, PA | collected 2014-07 | reverse complement strand
GGGGGGGGGGGGATCAATGACTCGTGCCCCGTGGAAACAAGGTATGGTTTTGGAAAGAGACTGCATATAAACCACTTCTGTCAGTGTCGAATTTTTTTCTTTGATTGACTCAGCTTGCATATGAGAGATATTTGATGCTTCCATTGCAGCTTCTCTACAAACAAACCTAAGCACACCACTTTTCCAAATGAAGTGGGTCCAAAATGTTTCATACCTGATTAAGTCGTACTTGTCTCAACACATCTCAATCACTCACTTACGAATAGCTGCATTTGTGGTTGCGTTATTTTCTTGTCTTGTATCAGGATCAATTTTACTATTTACATTATTTGGTCCATCTTTCCACAATGTACTTGGACTTTCGTATCTTGAGATAAATTGGATTGCGTCATTGTCAGCTGGTGGGATGTACTTGTGTCTTCCTGCATTAGGCTACTTATCAGATTGTTATGGACCTTCGATTCTATCATTTTTATCAGTATGGTTCTTCGTCCCCAGTTATGCCTTTAATAGCTACTTGGTGCAAACGGGATGCAATAAATTAGCATTATACTGTGGCTCATTTTGTTTTATTGGGCTAGCTACTTCGTCATTGTATTTTTCGAGCTTGTTAACTTGTGCAAAGATTTTTCCCAAGCATAAAGGGTTAGCTATTTCCTTACCCGTGACTTGTTATGGACTTAGTGCATTGCTTGGCTCACAATTGCTCAAGCTAAACTACTTCAAAATGATTTATAAATTGGATTCAGAAATGTTGGATTTAGTAAAAGTGTTTCGATTTTTTGCATGGTTGTATGCGATAATTGGGGTGTTGAGTTTTATATCCAGTTCAATTGTCCTTGTGGAGCAAGATGTGATTTTCGACGTTAATGAAATCGATGTTGATGATAGGACTCCATTGTTGAATGACGATTTGACGCCTCAACGATCAACAAGATCCATAGATCCACCAAACCATAGGAAAAGGTTTATATCGTTTTTGAAAGATTTATCCTCGTGGGTACTCCTCGTTTCACTTATCATGAACATTGGTCCTTTAGAAAGTTATCAAAACAACTTAAGCTCTATTGTTGCCATATTAGAACCAATAAAATCAAAGTCCAACCTTTCAGACAAGGTTAGCGTGTTGGCAACGTCATCAACAATTGCAAGGCTAGCATTTGGTGGTTTGAGTGACTTGTTGGATATTAAAGGTTACAGCTCAGTACCACTTCTAATGGTTTCAGTGGTGTGTGGTATCGGTGGCCAGTGGTTTAACAATGTCGTTTTAAATGGTATCTCATACGGAGGCATGTTTACGATTTACCCCACTTTAGTTGCATCAGTTTGGGGAATTGATATTATGGGATCCACTTGGGGGTCATTTATGGTTGCACCGGCAATTGGGTCCATTATGTTTTCATTATTCTACGGTAAAGTTGCCGATGCCGGTAAAATGGGAAACGAGACAGAGAGATTACAAATATATTTCAAGGCTACATCGCTTTCATTGTTTGTAAGTTGCATTTTGGTGTTGGTGGCTTATAGAATATGGCGCAAAAGAGGCCAGTGATGTTGAATAGAATCGTATAAAAGGCAATAGAATTTTTTTTTTCAATTTGAAAATAAATTTGGTCCAATAACGGGCAAATCAAACCCGAGGTTGTAACTCAATCCAAGCTTCATATCCTCAGCAAATTTGTTGAATTTCTTCGTCTTCTCAATCCATGTGCTAGTAACCGTCTCTTCGGTTTCAATTGTTTTCAATTGGTCCCAAAGATTTCGCCTATTCATTTCAACAATCAAACCTTCATCGCTAAAGTCAAATAACTCGCCAGTCTTTGCCAATTGGTAGACGTCAAGCTTTTGACTAAATTTCTGCAATACTTCTAGTGGCAACTTTATAGCTGCTTCTCTAATCGATTGAGCATCATTGGCTTCATACAAGTACTGGAATTGGTCACACAATTTTATAGTTATCATGTGGACTCCCCTTAACATTAGCGAGTACCTATATTTCTTTGCTAATTCACCAAGTTTGACCCCTTGAGCATGTGTATACATTTTCAATTGATTCTCTAATTTGTCGAGTATTTCATATTCGAGATCTTTATCTTCCTTTTCTGAATTGGCAAATTTCAATTTCATATAGCATTTCAATCTCAATCGGATACCGGTAAATACCATCAAGGTTAAATGCAAGTAAAACTCGGTCAATTTAGCCACTAGCAACACATTGCTACTTGAATTGACACTCAGGAAAATGTATGTATTCAAATCGCCCAAATCTTGTAGCAAGATAGTTGTCGTTTTAAGAAAATACTTTGACAGCAAAAGATGATTCTCTTGGCTCTCATAGTACAAGTGTAGACAATAATACGTGTAAGCCATGAAAAGCTTCATCTCCAGGTAAACTTGCATCTTGAAAACACCCATGAAACCAACAAGTGGCTCATTGAATAATGGTTTCACATTGCCACACGTTTTGATTATCACAGTCTCCAAATTCTCGAGCAACCTAATCACCAGCTCTACCGGGAACATATCACTTGCGATCAAATGATAGTCCACCAATTTTCTGCACAATAAGTAAACATCGTTGCCACACCGAAATGAGTCAATGATTGCCTGTTCTAATTTGAGATCAAAACAGTTGGCAGCATCAGCCAGAAATTCTGGTAATGGACAGTCGTATGTATGCACATCGGTCGATAACACTGTTCCGAAAATTGCCGAACAAGCGAGTTCCGTTCGAGCCACAAAGTGCCATATTTTTCGACGCAAGTTTTGCATCTTGGGTGATTGACCATCAAAACAAGATGGATCTCTGTTTAATCCAAGGGCATAACAAAGTTGAATAATAGGACCCAGTTTCACTTGGGCGGCACTCCCGGTAAAGAATGCTTCTGGTGCAACAATGGCGTAGAATCGAAACATTAGCCCTGCTTGTACCACCGTCAAGCTTTGTCGGCAAGTCAAATCAAACTCCTTCATGATTGTCTCTGCTGCTCTCACGGCATCATATGTCACGGGGTGCTGACTAAGGGTCGACGGACTTTTCCCATTCAAGTCCCATAAAGACAAATAAGTCGACCTAAGTATAATCAAATATATCACCAAAGTTGCCAAGTCGTCAGACGAATCCACGTTGGGGAAGGTGTTGATATAATCATCATTAATTTGAGGTCCCAAAATTCTGCTCAATGCTGCCCTAAAGTCTTGCTCATCAATAATTGGCATGAATAAGTACAACTTTTTAAAGTACATATCGAGCAACTTCTTACACACCCACGCAGGAGGAATCAAGCTAAAATAACAAGCTATGGGATCCCTCAAGTCCACGTCCGGCCCAGTGAATTGCAATCCGTAATGATTCAATGCCAACTTCTTTTTCAATTCTTCTGTGTTTGTAGTTTCTTCTCCTGATCGTGGAATATGATAATCACCAAGAACCAATCGTGACTTTTCTTTGATCTCTGCAGATTTAACAGAATCAAGTTCACAAAGCAAAATAGACGAGGTTAGCAAATGACCATCTTTTTCGCCATCTCGTGCAAATAAATTAAACAACAATTTAGAACCCCCATCACGTCTCATCAAAAGCATATACGGAAATGGTCTGTTTGACAAAGGCAATGGCTCACCATTGGTAAAACTGTAATTGAAATTCGTTTGACCTGGTGCCGGGTTAGATCCTCTTGGCCAAGTTGTTAATGCAATGGCATTTGGTCTACTCCATTTGGATAATTGCTCAGCCTTTAATTGGGTCTCCAATTCTTGGATCCTATTTCTAAGAGCATCAACTTCACTTAACTCCGAACTAGCTGGGGATCCATTTCGGTACAGCTGGGCTAATGGGGAGGTATTCGAGCTGCTGACAGAGTTGTTCTGCACTTTTCCTGGTGTTTCATAACCTGCTGATCTCATTTCTACCCAAGATCCAACTTGTCCAAAGTCCGACTTCACTTGTGGTATTTCAAAGGTTCCCGCAGCACCTGCACTTCTTTGTCGAGATTTGGACTTTGCCGCAAGTTGTGATTCCGTTGCTAAAGTGTACAGACAATTTTTCTTGAGTCGACTGCAAGTTTTACAAGGCAGTTCCCTGTCGCATTTGATCTTTCTTCTACGACACCTGTCGCAGCTTAACACCTGTCTGTTTCTTGTTTGCATGGCTGTGGTTGTAAAAAAAAAAGGGGGAAACCAGAATGTGGTAAATGAAGTTCTTAATTGTTGTGACTATTTCACTTTGTATACGGAGTGATTGTTTTTCTATTATTTTTTTTTTGTTCGGTTTAATTTTCTCTCTGTGTTGAAAACGGAATTAGGTGATTTTTGTTTGTTTCAAAGACTAAAAGTTCAATCCACCCAACATCAAGAGAGTTGGAAGAGAGAACGTTAGTTCTTACCAACGAGCTTGGAAACTGTGACAAAGCTTTCGCAGACTTATTCCCAGTACATATGGCTACCACTTGTGTGATTGTTTTTATCGAGCAGCCCATGCAGACTATTTGCTTTCATGCTTGTTGCGGAGATTAATCGCGGATCTAATGGCAATCTCCGCAAAAAAATATGTCAAAACCCTCAAACACCGAGGACTTACAACAATCATAGCATTATAACCAAAAAACTACAAGACTACTACTGTTATAGCTTTTAGTGACTATGGTGTGTTAGATATCGTAGAAGCCCTTCAACTTCGCTTGTTCGTTCTTGATAATTACTACACCATCTCGAGCTAAAATGCTAATGATTATGCCAACGTTGTCGGGAACACGAACCCACTCTGAAGTCAATAAACTGTCAAAAAAGCTGGTCAAGGTGCGAACCGTCTCTTTCACTTGATCCTTGTTGTTGACGGAACCTGAGGTACGATCAGAGATGGCAAGGTATTTGATCAAAACTTTCTTTAAGTAGTTAAAAAGTGCCTTTCGTAGCTCCAATGACTCTATCCATTTCGAGGTCAATGGCGATGTGAACCCTTTATCGATCAACTCACTCAACTCTTTGATTTCTTGTAGTCGTTCTTGTTTTTGATTCTTCAATTCCTCAATATTTTTAGTGAAATCAAATTCCACACTTGGATCATCCTCACTCGCTTGTGATATCTCTTTACGCTTCTCTTCAATCATCTCTTCAAGTATAACTGAAGTAACTGCTGTTGCAATGGTGTCATTTTTGTCAGGGATGTATGGAATATTGCCATAAGTGGCATACAAGGCTATGATTCGTTTCTCTAGGGAGCATGACTTAGCTAAATCTTTATCGAAAGAATTTATTGCTTTTTCTGCCTGCTGGATGTGACATTGAACACGTTCAATGTCTTTAGTTAGTCGATTGATATACGCTTCGTCTAATTCATTCTTCAGTGGCTGTCGATTCAACACTTCAATGAGCTTATCCATTGGTGCAATAAAGAAGAAACCAAAAAAAAAAAAAAGGAAAAAGAGAAAAAGTTTGATATTTCGCAAGTGAAATAAACCATCTACATCAAGCTTCATCACCAACATGTCGAGTATTTCCCCATCAGCACTTCAAAATCTTGATCCAGAAAGCAGAAAAGAGATGATGCAATTCATCGAAGCTGAACAATCAAAGTCAAAAGTCCAATCATCGATACATAGCTTCACTGATATGTGCTTTAAGAAGTGCAACAAAGACAAGCCTTTAACCTCACCAACTTTGGATAGCAAAGAAGAACAGTGTTTGGTAAACTGTTTAAATAGATTTTTGGACACGAATATCAAAGTTGTTGAATCTTTACAAGGGAAATAGAGGTTGTCCTTACGTTTATTATTTAAATCTTGTTTATAGAATCCTGTATATCTTCGAAATCAGACAGTTTATCGCATGATATAGCCAACTTTTTCAATGAAAAGATGTTTCGTAATATGCTGTTGTGCAATCCTTCAATATTATACGTCTCGACTCTTACTCTAAGGATGTAGTATGCTCCCATAAGATCATAGACGAATGAATACACCATCGGTGATTCAAGTTGTAGGATATCATTTTCCACATCCAATGCATGCAGTATAATTGACGGCAGTTGTTCCAAAATCCCAATATTTGTGATAATCTGATTCAATGTGTAAAATACTTTAGAAATGCTTATTAGGGTACTAATGCCAATGTGGCTGATGCAAATTCTTAGCTGATCTAGGAGAAACGTTGCTAGCTTTGGGTATTTTATAACATGGGTTATAGAAGACAAGATTGTTGCAATTGTTTCAATGAAATTCAAATCGGTGCCATATTCACTATCAAGTCTGTAGATGCATGGATACGCCACAGACAACAACAGAAGTGAATCTATCTCTGCGGTTATACTCGGTACGTGATGCAAGCATTTGGCCAAATTTTGTCGCAAGGGAGCTATTAAATTCATTATGGATGGTGTGTTGTCGATTTTCAAATGTGTTAGCAATTTACAAGCTTGAATTTTGGCAGGGATGTCAAATTGTAAAGTGTCAATGATGAGCAATAAGATCAACTTGCATACTTCTTTATCCCCATTCTTTGTCACTTCTATCAAAAACCATGCCTGAGCTAAAGGGATTGCGTCAAAGTTTTGCTCTTGGAAAGAAAGACGAGGCTTTAAAGCCAGCTGTTTACCTTTACCCCATTGCGCCATTTTCTCTATCTTTTTCAACCTTGTACAAAAGCCGTCTTGAATAAAGCTGTGAAGATACTCATCAAATTTTCTCTTATGCACAATTGACTCAACAATTTGTGCATTGGCATCTGAGCACCATGTTAAGTTGGGATTTGCATGTAATGATATTGCCCGTACAACATCTAAATTCCAAAGCGTTGATGTTTCGAGATTCATTAAATCTTGGTGATAGTTCTCTGGGGGTTGTGGTATATTCTGCAAATTTCGTAGTATTTTCCCATAGTCTATATCCCTTGTGTCTGGTATCTCTTCAATCTTCATGATAGACTTTGATGCAATAAGAGAAACGGAGAATAAGAAAATTGGGAAATCTGGAAAAATCCAAAATAGTTACTCTCGAGATGAGTGTGTTACTACAAAATGAGAAATGCTATCCAATTGTCCAAAGAAGTTCGCAATGCCCTCAATCTCAAGAAACCGATAGTCTCACTTGAGTCAACCATCATCTCACATGGTCTCCCTTATCCTCAAAATCTCGAAATGGCTAAATCTGTAGAAGAGATTTTACGAGATTACAAAGTGACACCAGCAACTTGTGCATTCATCAATGGAGTACCTCACGTTGGGTTGTCCACATCACAAATTCAACAATTTGCTGAATCTCCTCGACATTTGATTACAAAAGTGTCACGTCGTGATATTGGATACGTAATGGCCAATAAGTTGAATGGTGGAACAACAATTGCCCTGACAATGATTTTATCACATTTGGCAGGTATAAAGTTTTTTGCAACTGGTGGATTAGGTGGTGTGCATAGGGATACACCGGGACAATTTTCAATGGATATATCGGCCGATTTGACGGAGTTGGGACGTACTCCAGTCAGTGTGATTTGTGCTGGACCTAAATCAATTTTGGATATTGACAGGACATTGGAGTTTTTGGAAACTCAAGGAGTGTTTGTTAGCACGTATAACGAGGACAAGAAACCAGTTCCGGAGTTGAAAATACCGGGATTTTATTGTCGAGAGTCCTCCGTTGCTTCGCCGTTTGCATTTGATACTTTTGCCAATGCAGCGGAAATCGTGCATAGTCAAAGCTTGATGGGTTTACAATCGGGGAATGTGTTTTGCATACCACCACCGAAAGCTACTGCTTTGGACTCTGGATTCATAAATGAGATTATTGATCGAGCAAATGAAAAAGCTAAACTACAAGGTATTTCCGGTAAGCAGTTGACGCCATTTTTGCTTAGTGAAATTGCCCAAAAGACAATGGGGAAATCCGTTGATTGCAATATCAGTTTAGTAAAGAATAATGCTCGAGCTGCGGCACAAATTGCATTGGGGTATCACAAGTTGGTATGTTGAAGGAAGAGCTAAAATAGAGAACAGACATACTGACTGTATATTTAGGTGAGCTCGTCCAAGGACAGCACTGAACTGCATGGAGATGTAGCTCATCAACCAGTAATAGCAAACAAAGTTGATGAGGATATTGACTTATTGGTTGTGGGATCAGTTGCATTAGACACAATTGGTACAATCATTACTCCAACAAAACTCAAAGATTCAAACATTGGCAAAATCTCCAACTCCATAGGTGGGGTTGGGTATAACATGGCACTAGCAAGCAGTTATGTTTCTAAATCTACCAAGTTTTTAACTCGTATTGGAAACGACTTTGCTGCTGAAACAATAATTCATCAAATTGCAAAGCAAAGGGTTGTAGACACCAGGTTTACTAGAGGTTCAGGAACCAGCGCCCAGTACTCGTGTATACATGATGCCAAGGGTGATTTGATTGTAGCTTGTGCTGATATGTCCATTATAGAAGAACCTGATTTCCTGAGCCAAGTCATTGATGAGATTGACCAAGTGCAACCGCGACTTGTTCTTTTGGATTGCAATTTATCAACAGAGTCAATAAGTAACATAATTGAACGTTTCCAAAGCGAAACGGGAAACGGTCCAGATTTCATTATTGAACCTACATCATACATCAAAGCCAAGAGGTTGGCTGGAATGAAATTGGCCACGTTCCCGCACAATGTAGTAAAGCTAGTGACACCAACAATTGAAGAGCTAAACACCATGTATGAATCTTTGGAAAAAAGCGGACAGTTTGACCTTGATCATTGGTTCCCCATACTTGATGCAATGAACATCAATGCGTCAATGAGGGACAAATTGATCAAACTTGATGCTGAATTGTTTGCAAAAGGGGTGTTTCAACAATGTTTTCATCTATTACCATTTTTCCAAAACCTTTTGGTCAAATTGGGTCAACGTGGAGTCATGTTGTTCAGTTTGGTGACAAACCACAAGGACTTAAAAAGTATCCCCACGACATCACAGTATAAACCCACAGCAACAATCGTCAATGATGTTGATAGCAAATTGGGGGTGGTGGTGGAGTACTTTGACATTCCAGCTCAAAATAAGAATCTTTCAGTCGTCAATGTGACTGGTGCTGGTGATACAATGGTGGGGTATTTGGCGGCAAAATTGGCCAACAGTGTGGATGGGAATTGGCTAAATTGTGAAATAAAGTCGTGTGAGCAAGTATGGATGAAATGGGAATGTATATATAAGGCACAACTGGCTAGCGGGTTGACTTTGATGAGTGAGAAATCGGTTAGTGAAGAGATATCAAAATTGTGAAGAAAGAGAGAAGGCAATGGATAGTTTGTTTTCTTTATAAAGTCAATTACATCAGAAATGGTGGCGTTGATCTCTTTTGCACTTCTTAGTGGATACGGCTGTTTTGCTCTACTCTAGCTTATACTTGTAAGTACACACCCTTGCAATGCATGCATGGATGCGCGATTTTAGAAATGGTAGCAATCGGTCGCAAAAATTAAAGTCTCGCTCTTTCCACACTTTTCCCCGGTTACCAACTTCGCAATCAAAGTAATCATCATCACCTGTTTTTTCTCAAGCACATACGGCCCCCTTTTTCTTCTTCCCAACAACACATAATATGTTTAGATCCTTTTTAAGACTCAAGCCGGTAAGATACGTGCCTGCATTAGCCGTATCTGCTTATGCCATACACTACCAATTGAACCAATTTCAAACACACAATCAAGGTAGCAACAGTAACATCATCCACTTGGATACCCAACCACAACAGCAGCCACCAGCAACCTCCGCGATTGAAGGCGATGACCCCATTCGAAAGCCATTTGCTACATATACCAATGAAATAGACGTTGACAACTCCATATCATCCTTCCCCACCGTGATCCCCAAGGCTGAATTTTCTTCTGAACCATTTGAATTAGTTGGTCACGGAGTCCGATCAGTGACATTTATATCGTTCAAAGTCTATGGAATTGGAATTTATGTTGCTCAAAAGGATATCCCTAAATCCATCGACATTCTTAAGCAATTCGCCATCAATAATCCCATTTTGCCCGATGATGACAATGCTGTTGGTGTTGCGAAAGCCATTATAGATAATCCTTCAGAATCGGACCAAGTGGCTTATGATTTATTAGATAATGGCGTTCGCTTTTTAGCGAGGTTGTCGCCAGTTAGAAACACTGATTTCAATCATATGAAAGATGGATTAATCAAGAGTATATTATCAGGTTATAACAATGCTGATTTGAAACAACAATTGAACCAAGGTTTAGATGAATTACGTGGTGTTTTTTCGGGATATAGAGGGTCAGTACCCAAGAATGATGTTTTGGTATTGGAGATGTTGCCCAACGGTGGGTTGGGTATATGTTATGTCAATCAGAAGCTGGGTGAAGTTAAAAAGATGGGGGTGGTGACTAATCCATTGATTGGAAAGACTTTGATGTGGAAGTATCTTAGTTCTACTAAGCCATTGAGTGAGTCCTTGAGGAAGAGTTGTACTGCCGGAATTAGTGCCATGTTGGATCATTATGGAAATGGTAAAAGTTAAGAGGAAAAGCGTAGTTTGAAAACATTTGCTTCTTTCACTGGGACTAATCATATATACAATTTAGTAGAAAATAGATTTGCTTTAGTGGATATGTATTACATTACAGTTTGGTACAAAGCAGATTTTGTATCATTTACTGCATCTCATCAATCTGATAGGATAGTCCGTGTTTTGTATGTACGTATGTATACACTGTCCCTTGGAAAAAAAAAATTAACTCATCTAAAACTCTTTGTTTCCAATTCTACATAATGATTGATTCTTGTTCAACGTTAGCTGAAATGGACTTGTGTGGCAAGACTTTGGCACCATTAACGTAAATTTCATTTTTAACTTCAACATCATCTCCCAATACAGTAACACCATCAGTTCTGGCCCATTTACCAATTCTTGAGTTCCATCCAACAATGGTTGAGTTAACCCAAGCATGATCATTAACTTTTGAGTTGGCCAAGAGTACTGATCTCTTGATTCTGGCACCTTCACCAACAATGACATTAGGTCCAATAACAACATTTGGACCAATCAATGCACTTGGGTGAATCTTGGCAGTGGGGTCGATAAGAACGTTACCATCTTTAACAAATTTTTCAGTTGATAATCTTTCTGGATGTTTTTTCGACAATGAAGTCAAGTATAAACAGGTTCCACTAAGGAAATCTTTTGGTTGACCAACATCCATCCAAAATCCTTCCAAGTCAAATGAATACAATTGTTTTTGTTCAACAAGGATGGGGAAAGTTTCCTTTTCAATTGAGGTTGGTTTCATTTCAATTAAATCGATAACTGATGGGTTCAAAATGTATAAACCAGCATTAATTCTATTACCAACAAATTCAACTGGTTTTTCGACAAATCTGTCAATTAAATTGGGGGTATCTCTGTCATGAACAATAACACCATATTTACTTGGTTCGTCAACTTTGGTAGCAACAATAGTACCAGCTGCACCATGAGCTTTGTGGAAATCAGCCAATTCCTTGAATGGATATTCACAAATAACATCACTGTTTAGAACGAAAAATGGGGAATTATCCTTCTTCAATACTTTTTCCGCCAATTTCAAAGGACCAGCAGTACCCAATGGTTCTTCTTCAACACTAAAAGTAATGGATACACCATATTCTTCTTCGTATTTCTTCAAAGTGGAAACCATAACTTCTGGTCTGTAATTGACAGCCAATACGATATCAGTAACACCAGCAGCAGCCAAAGCTTCAATTTGATGTAAAATCATGGGTCTATTACCAAATTCAACCAATGGTTTTGGTAATGTTAAAGTCAATGGTCTCAATCTGGTACCGTAACCTCCAACTAAAATCAATCCTTTCATTGTGTGTGTGTGTGTGTGTTTTTTATAATATAAATGAGTGTGTTATTGATATAATCAAAAAGGTAGGGTTAGTATACTTAGACTCGATAGAGGTCAAAGAGGAAAAGAAGAAGAAGCAGAAGAAGAAGAAAGAAAGGATGAAATCGATCGGTGGTTTTTTTCTTCCCACTATATACGGAAGAAAGTGTTGAAATTTTTTTTTTTTTTTTAATTTTCAGGGGACACACAAAACGAAGTAGTACACGTACACGTAGTTTACTATAACCAAAAACACGTACAAACCAACAACAACACCAACAACAACAGCCACAAAGCATAGAGACTAAAAGATCCAATATATACAGGACTTGTATCACTATACAAACACACAGAGATATACACGTTTCTTATACAGATCGAGATCTACTGTTACTAGATTTCAACGATATTCCAAAAAGAGAAGAAAAATAAAGGAAGGCTAAATGAATATAGAGAGTGGGTTGCAAGTACGAGGTGTGGGAAGCTAAGACGGTACTAGCCTTTGTTTCAATCATTGGTAACTTCAATACGCCTCAAATGAGGTGTATAGAGTGTAACCTAACGTAACCTAAAGTAACCTAACGTAACATAACGTAACATAACGTGTTTTGTCTTTTGTATGGTTTGTTTTGTATATTGTTTATTTATTGTTATTGTTTTATTAATAGTAGTAGTGGTAGTAATAGTGGTACATTTATTTTTGTGTGATCTAAAGAAGAAAAAAGGTAGTGTATTTTGACCTACAAAACATTTCCAACCTTAGCCAGAAGGCGCTTTTTTGTTTTCTACTTGGGCAGAGTGTATTTTGTGTTGCAGCACTAACTTTTTTTCTGAATACGTGTCATCTTTCTCATAGTGTGAATGAGCCCATACACTGTACAAAAAAAAAAATATAAAATAAAAAAGGAAAAAGAGAAGCACACGTGTGGTACATGAGTCTATGTATATTAATATAGTAGCTATATTCAACCTTGATTGGAAAGTGGCTTCACTTCACTTCGCCAACCAAATCTTACAAAATTTATTTCAGCTTTGCTGCTGGTCATGAGAAAAATTATCAGAAAAGGAAAAAAAGAAACTAAAACAAAGATCAACACCCAATCCCCCTCTCACAACCAACCAGCCCCATACACTCTTTACTCCTTGCCATACTTATTGTACCGGTATGTCTTATAAATTTATCCCCGCCTTCCCTAATGCCAATCAATTTGTCATTCGATATATTCATAACTACGGCGGAGAAAGAGAATGAACTGATTCAGTGACTGATGCAACCCCTATTCTTTCAGCACATCTCTCGGGGGGACGAGTAACTCTCACCTCCTTAGACGCCCGCTCTCTCTTATTGTTTGTTCCCCACCACCTGATTTCAAGGCACACACATTTACATACATGCACATATCTGGTACAAATTTCCTCATTCGTACTTTCCAACTTGAATGTGCTGGTTAAAGAGTAGCTTTGTACACAAAATCTTACATACTGCATATAAACATATTGAAGATTTTAAAGTTTTAAGGAAGTTAATCCGATCTGCACAAAAAAAAATATTACATTCCGTAAATGAACAACGGGCAAGGAAAGTCATTGTGATGATAATATCATCTGGGAAGCATTGCGCATTGCGAAGGGTAGAACACTGTACGTGGGTATCAATACGAAGATCCTTTTGGAGAACTCTGATGAGTCGCAAAATATCAGCACCCATTCTCATTTTGATATTCGACGCGTCTAAATACTTTCTATACATACCACAATACCGCCCCTCTTTTGAATAATTCAGTAAACGTGCTCATCAGATCCGGCTAAAACAACAATGTGAGATTAAGCTGATCTTCTCAGTCTAGCTTGCATCAGTTACGCTTTCCTTGTTTTATTCTTTGTGATCTTGCCACACAAAGATACGTCTGAAAATTTGTAAACAAGATTTCAGAATTTGAACTCTAAAACGAAGTTTTTTGTACTCCAGGCGAACCAGATCTAGAGATCTAATAGATGGTGGATCACACAACTCCGAGATTTGAAACTAGGTAAATCAACATTCTTTTTACGAGGAAAATTTAAAAACTGTGATGGTATATAAGCTTCTAAGGTTTACCAATTCCGCAGTTTATGTTGCTATATTCATAATGGGAAGCCAGTTAACAGCTTTATACACGAGCCTCCGGAGACATTGAATAGAATGTAAAAAAAGTGTTTCCAAACAGTGTCATTGCCTTGTCTTCGTCAATGTAATGACAATATGCAGCATTTCGTCTAATTCAAAGTGAATGAGTTATTCCGTTTGGGCAAGGGGACTTGTTTGTGGCGATAAAAAACTATTGCACTTTCGGTAGACAGTATGCATATTCCAGGACGAGCGTATATAGCGTCAAATTCACATGTATAAAAGCAAGTGTATTGACAGTTTTTTCTATCATACAAACAATCTTTTGGTTATTAGACAAATTTTTACTTCAATACTTGCGCAAAAAAGAAAGGAATACTAAAAAGTTGCAAGCACGTAATTTCTTCATAATGAGTAAGCTTTTGTACTCTACTGAAACTCATATTGTAGCTAAAATATTGAAGTGAAAAATACTACATCTCAAGTAATTTTGTTAAGAAGAGATTTCCCTGTTGGTCCATATTTGCGCTAAAAATAGATCTCCATTAATTTTTGACATAATTACACAAATCCAAGAGCACTAAATTCAAGACACATTCAATGAAATTGGCAATTAAAATGCGTCATCATATTAGCTTTTCCCCCCATTGTTTTCCTACACGCTAGTACATTGCACGTGAAATAAACTCTTGTCAATCATTAATTTAGCAAAATAACAATCAACTGGAGCGCCACAGTAGAATGAATTGTGTTGCCATATATCTTTCGAGGCGGGTTCCTATTAGCGGTATTTTCTCATTTTCCGCTAAAGGAGATAAAAAAAGTCCAGTTCGATTTAGCGAGAAAAGTTTGACCACTGATGTTCTTTGAACTTATGTAATCCCTGAATATCAGTACTTGTGCTTTTACCCGTTGATCGTCTTGCCCCCTTCTTCATCATCAGATAAGGCTTGGCTTGGGTGCCGTTTACACAATTCTGGTAAAAAAAAAAACGGGCAAAACTTTGAAGGGGGATAAGGAACTATTCATGACAAAAGCGTAGGTGTAGACTTTGTTGATTGCAACGATTGTGTCAAGTATCCACAATTTTTGTGCCGTGAGTAGAGCTGAAAACAATAGCATTGAACTCAGTAATTAGTTGGTCCTTTGTCTCTTCTTTTTAGCGGCAGTTGCCAAAATCGGATAGTGACAGCGACTTGTACATTTTTGCGTTGTTTTCAAATATACTTTTGGTACCTCTTTGTAGGATTCTCATTTTGCTATCTTATCTGTCAAGTGAAGTAAAGTTGTGGATGAACGAACAAAAAGTTTTAGCGGTGAGTTTTCCATTTTAAAGCGGAGTTAATATTTCGCCGGATAAATTTTTTGCAACCAAAAAATGCGCACTTATATATCCCCTTAGCGAAAAAGACATTTGGTCCAACTTGTTCAGTGTACTGTGTATGAAAGCCAGATCGTGGTAGTAAGGAAGCCACAGCTCTTTCTTTTCAAGCGCCTTACTCGCGTGATCAAGTAAGTACATTTCGTTATATTCAAACAATAGGCGTAACATTGAAAATAATTGAGTTCTCTATTGTTGAATGTAGAGATGTTAAATTCCATTTCCTGAAAAAAAAAAAAAAAAAAAGGAAAAACGCCGTAGATATGACAGCGTAGAAACTCTTCTTTGTACTCTATGTAGTGTTTATCGATGTTGATCTATGGCTGCGAAAGAAAAGTTAACCCACATGAAATAGTCGAAACAATGAATGCACCACACCTTAGTATCAAATGATATAAATTGGGGACAAAATATTTGGAAAATACCGTTCACTTAAATCAGTCTGTGTATCCACACCCCATTAAAATCCCACCATGACCAATAAAGATCTGGATGTGTTTCAAATAGGCAGCGTCACAAGTCACACAAACTTGGAGGATCATGAGGTGAACCTTCAAGCGTTACAATCTCACCCTATATCAATTGGAGAAGTGGGTACAACTTTAACCAATGCCCAAAAGGATTTCGTTTTACACAGATTGCATTTTGATGCATTAGATACATTTGAGGATTTGCCGCCACAAGCAACATTTGTGTTTGAGAAAATTGAGGAAATGTCGATTGAAGAAGCGGTCAAGATCTTGAAAGAAGCAGTGAGGGAGCATATCGATGACGTCAATATTCTTGGGTCTGATATAGAATTGTGGAAGAAATTAATCAACTATGAGGAACCAAAGCAACTGTACAAGGATAATTTGAAGCATATGTTTGGATTGAAATTAAAGACGGCTTCGGTGGAATCAACAAATGAGATTAAACCACAAGAGGAGTTTCAAGAAAAAGAGCAAAAAGTGTTACCACCAGTCCCAGAAAAACAAACTCTTGCCAATGAAAGGGAACCCAGAGGAGTTTCGCCAGTAGTAGGACAATCTAGTGTCTTGAGCGACACTGAAGAACACAAACTCGATTACCACGATGTTGTTGACTGGGAATTACAAGTCAGGTTAGAAGCTGTCATTATTGCTTATTGGTCCCCGTATGCACAAGTGCGAGCTGTCACTGATCCATTCGATGATCCTACAGTCCCGGCAGAAACTTTGCGAGTATACATCATTTCATTGATTTGGATTGGTCTTGGTGCGGTCATTAATCAATTCTTTAGTGAAAGATTCCCCGGTATTGGTCTCAATATGTCTGTTGTACAAGTGTTCTTGTACCCCAGTGGTAAACTTTTGGAATGGATCTTGCCCAAATGGAAATGCAAAGTATTTGGTTTTACAATCGACTTGAATCCAGGTCCATACACTTTTAAAGAGCAGATGTTAGCCACCATCACATGTGGTGTGTCATCGGGAACCTCGTATGCTTCGGTGAACATCTTGATGCAAAAATCAGACAAGTTTTACGGTAACGAATGGGCTAATTTTGGGTATCAAGTTTTATTGACAATGGCTACGCAATACATGGGATTCTCACTTTGTGGAATCCTCAGATCATTTGCAGTTTATCCAGTTAAAGCAGTATGGCCACCGATTTTACCAAACATAAAGTTGAACAAGATCTTGACTTCACCGGAAAAGAAATCAATCATCAATGGATGGTCAATATCGGGGTACAAATTGTTTTTCATCACTTGTGCTACTTCGTTTGTCTATTTCTGGGTCCCCAATTATTTATTTGCTGCTCTTTCCACTTTCAATTGGTTAACTTGGATCAAACCCGATAACTTCAGCCTTGCCCTTGCTACTGGATCGTTTGGTGGACTTGGTGTCAATCCGATCCCCACTTTTGATTTCAACATCATTGGAGCTGATAGTTTCTATATCCCATTCTACACTAACTTCATCGGGTATCTTGGCTCCATTGTTTCCATGTTTATCATCATTGCAATCTATTATAGCAATTCAGCTTGGACTGGGTATTTGCCCCTCAATTCAAATAGTTTGTTTACAAATACTGGGGAAGAATATGATGTGCTGTCAATTCTCAATGACAACGGGTTATTTGACCAGAAAAAATACGAAGAGGTTGGCCCACCATTCTACTCAGCCGCTAGTTTGCTATGCTATGGGGCATTTTTTGCCTTGTATCCATTTCAGCTTGTTTACGAATTCGGCACGCAGTGGAGACCAATGTATGAAGCAACGAAATCAGTGATTAATGGATTCAAAAAGATCAAGAGGTCGGTGTATCGAGAATTAACAGATCCACATTCGGTGATGATGAGAGCGTACCCGGAAGTTCCAGATTTATGGTATGTTGGTATTTTGATTATTTCCTTAGTGTTGGCAATCGTGTGTGTTGAAGTGTATCCAACCGAAACACCAGTATGGGGTATATTTTTCGCTTTGGGTATCAATTTTGTCTTTTTAATCCCATTGACATCGCTTGCTTCAAGAACTGGTTACCTGTTTGAATTGAATGTGTTGGTAGAATTGATTATTGGTTACGCAATCCCCGGTAATGGGATCGCCTTGGCTTTGATCAAGACTTTAGGTTACAATATTGGTGGTCAAGCAAACAATTTTGTCAATGACTTAAAACAAGGACATTATGCAAAGATCCCCCCTCGTGCCATGTTTAGAAGTCAATTATTGTCCGTGCTCGTTACAATGTTTATCCAATTGGGTATTATAAATTACCAAATCACTGGCATCAAAGATTATTGTGACTTGAACAATAAACAGAAATTCTATTGCTATGGTACCAGAGATTTTTACAATTCATCAATTCTATGGGGTGTAATTGGACCAAGAAAAGTTTTCAGTGGGTTATATCCAGTCTTGCCTTATTGCTTCTTGATTGGACTTGGGGCCGGTTTATTGTGTGTTGCTTACAAGAAACTTGTTCCAATAAGGTACTCATTATACTTTGAACCAACTATTTTTTTGGGGGCATTTCAAAATTGGGCACCAAGCAATCTATCGTACTATACTGGTGGTCTATACCTTGGATATGCAATGATGCATTATGTCAGAAGGAAGTACGAAGCTTGGTGGCAAAAATACAACTATCTACTAGGCTCAGGAATTGATGCTGGTATCGCTTTTTCATCGATTATAATCTATTTTGCTGTGCAATATCACGAAAAGAATATAGATTGGTGGGGCAACACGGTACCATATGATGGCTTGGATTATCAATTGAGGGATACTGTTTCTAGGTTGGATATCGCTGATGCTCCCGATGGATATATAGGTCCGAGAATAGGACACTTTCCTTGAAGGTGGTTACAAAATATACAAGTTTGAACTTTTTGAGTAGATTCGTAGATAGCATGGGGTAAACAAGGTTGAAGAGGTGGTATTGCTGATGCCGAAAATACGTTTTTCGATTTCAAAGTGGAGATATTGGTCATGCAAAATATCGTTTTACTGGTCATCCCATCAAAGAAGTAACTGTGTAGTGGGAGAGGGGGGAACATCTTACAAGAGGAAGTATTTTTGATTCACCTTGTCGGCGTACGGCACCAGATATTCTACTCCTGATAAGCAGGTGGTCCAAATTGGACATACATTTATCACCCACTGCATAGTAACACAAAGAAAATTTTAGAACCAAAAGTTGTTGAACATTTCCGATGATTTTAGGCTCTCATTTCAGCCGTCTCTGAAACACCTTCCGAAGTCTCCATTGCTGAACGAACGTCAACAGAGAAATGTAGAAACTTGAGCCATGACTCAAACATACAAGTAAAATCGACTCCATCAAGAATGGTACCATTTTGCATTGATGATACTTTTAGCCGCCGTAGACGAACAAATATTGACGTATTACGTAATATAATAGTTTTTCCCGCATCCGGAAGCAACGATAAAAAATACAAATTATTAATCGTGCTGAAATCAACTGATAACAAGCAATTAATTTTATGTCAATCGACGCCAAGGCGGAGGATTTCAAGTCCATCGATTTTTTCCTTAGAATAGAACACAAATAGAAGGTGCCTTGGTCAATGACGCAATTTTACGAAGATCTAACTTTTGTTGATGTTAAGCCACGTGCTTGGCAGGTTCTATCTGTGTGAAGCTTGGGTGATCTAATGACCACGGCTGCTTGTTATCTAACATACACAAATGATGAAGTTTGAGGTACTCTCAATTTGTCGAGGGAAGAGGAGATAAAATGGTTAGGAGCCTTGACACTATTGTCCATTTTGATGTTTTACTAGTTAGAGAGTATGCAGCGTCGACTATTTGAAAACTCGCGAGATAAAAGTCAGACTTCAATTGTGTTGGTACAACGTGAATTTATGGCATGACAATTTGACTCCTTTGGTACACTTATCAGTCTATGCAGTGCAGACGCTGGTACAAAGGCATCCATCCAATCAATCTTGTTTGAATGATAAGAGATCTTTGGCTTGACTCTGGTTAATGACCTCCCCACGGCACCTAATCTTTAATCTATTTTTGGTTGCGAAACTTAACAAATGTGAAATCTCAACATTCTGTACATTCAATCTATAAATTTGGATGGAAATGGCACCATATTTGATTGAAATTTTCTATTTCTTGCAGTGATCAACAAAGATGTCTCTGAAGAGCCAAGACAATAATCAAGTCACAAATGTGTTGAGTCATACACAGATACAAAGCCATGAGGTTGATTTACAAGCCTTGACATCGCATCCATTATCGATTGGAGAAGTTGCGACAACGTTGACTAATGCTCAAAAGGATTTTGTTTTGCACAGATTGCATTTTGACGCTTTGGAATCGTTTGATGAGTTGCCTCCGCAAGCTACTTTTATTTTTGAAAAGATTGAAGAAATGTCCACAGAGGAGGCGGTTGAAATATTGAAAAAAGCCATTAAAGAGCATGAAAATGATGTGAATATTTTGGAGCCAGACGTGGAGTTGTGGAAACAATTGATCGATTATAGGGCACCTGAAAGTGAACTCAAGAAAAAATTGGGCAAGGTTTTTGCAGAAAAGTCGAGTAAGCCAGAGTCAGCTGATGAAACAGAACAATCGCATGGCTTCGCTAATAAGTTAGGCTCAATTATTCATACCGTTAGAGGTATTCTGGATAGAGAAGAAAAGCACTCCTTCGCCTCAGAAAGAAACTCTTCATCCTTGAGTGAAACTGATGAACATAAAGTTAACTACTATGACGTTGTGGACTGGAGCTTACAAGTAAGATTGGAAGCTGTCATTATTGCTTATTGGTCCCCTTACCCTCAAGTTAGAGCTGTCACTGACCCATTCGATGATCCAACAATACCAGTGGAGACATTCAGAGTCTACTTGATATCGTTAATCTGGGTTGGTTTAGGTGCAGTCATCAATCAGTTCTTTTCTGAGAGGTACCCTAGTATTGGTCTTGGAATGTCCGTTGTTCAAGTGTTTTTGTATCCAAGTGGAAAGTTTTTGGAATGGATCTTGCCTAAATGGAAGTTCAAGTTGTTGGGATTGGAAATTGACTTGAACCCAGGTCCTTATTCATTCAAGGAGCAAATGTTGGCCACCATCACGTGTGGTGTTTCATCAGGTACTTCGTATGTCCACTACAACATATTGATGCAAAAGTCTGAAAGGTTTTATGGCAATCAGTGGGCAGACTTTGGATATCAAGTGTTGCTTACGTTATCCACTCAATACATGGGATTTTCATTATGTGGGTTGCTTAGATCTTTTGCCGTTTACCCAGTGAAAGCGGTATGGCCGCAGTTTTTGCCTACTTTGAAATTGAATAAAATTTTGACATCACCAGAGAAAAAGACAAACATCAATGGATGGACGATTTCAGGGTACAATTTGTTCTTTATCACAAGTGCAATATCATTCTTGTACTTTTGGGTGCCTGACTACTTGTTCACATCAATCTCACAATTCAATTGGATGACATGGATTAAGCCTGACAACTTCAACCTCGCTCTTGCTACTGGCTCTTATGGTGGGCTTGGTGTCAATCCAATTCCCTCGTTTGATTTCAACGTCATCGGCACTTCGGGATTTTACTACCCCTTCTACTCAACAATTATTGGCTATGTCGGTTTAGTTGTTTCAATGTTTGCAGTTATTGGTGTATACTACAGCAACACTTCCTGGACAGGATACTTACCAATCAATTCAAGTTATTTGTTTTCAAATACAGGGGAAAGCTATAGCGTTAGATCAATTGTGAGTAAAGATAGTTTGTTTGACGACAAAAAGTACCAAGAGATTGGTCCACCATTTTATTCCGCTGGAAACCTAGTTACTTATGGGTCTTTTTTCGCCTTGTATCCTTTCCACATTGTCTACGAAATGGGAACACAATGGAGACCAATGTACGAAGCTACAAAGTCAATCTTGAAAGGGTTTAGAAATCTCAAACGTTCAGTGTATGAAGGCTTAACAGATCCACATTCAGTGATGATGAAAGCTTATCCAGAGGTACCAGAGTGGGCTTACACTATTATCTTGGTCATCTCATTGGTGTTGGCAATCTTGTGTGTGAAATTATACCCTGCTGAAACTCCTGTCTGGGGTATTTTTTTTGCTTTGGGTATCAATTTTGCATTCTTGATCCCTTTGACGAGTGTTTCTTCCAGAACAGGGTTCAGTTTTGGATTGAATGTGTTGGTCGAGTTGATTGTTGGTTACGCAATCCCCGGTAATGGTCTCGCATTGGCTTTTATCAAAGCGTTGGGTTACAATATTGACGGTCAAGCTCAGAACTTTGTTAATGACCTAAAGCAAGGACATTATGCAAAAGTGCCACCTCGCGCCATGTTTAGAACTCAATTGTTGTCGGTATTTGTCACTGCTTTCATCCAGTTGGGAATCTTGAACTATCAAATCACTGGCATCAAAGATTACTGTGACCCTGAAAATTCACAAAAGTTCTTCTGTTACGGAACAACTACATTTTATAATGCTTCAGTGTTGTGGGGTGTCATTGGTCCAAAGAGAGTGTTTGGGGGATTATACCCTATTTTGAGATACTGTTTCCTTATTGGGTTCCTTGCTGGTTTGGTTTGTGTAGCCATAAAGAGATTAGCTCCAAGAAGATACACCAAATACTTTGAGCCAACGGTGTTTTTAGGTGCATTCACTAGTTGGGCTCCAGGAAACTTGTCGTACAGTACAGGTGGAGTGTATTTGGGTTATGCAATGATGCACCATGTGAAACGGAAGTATGAAGCTTGGTGGCAGAAGTACAGCTATCTCTTGGGTTCTGGAATCCAAGCTGGTATTGCCTTCTCCTCCATCATTATTTACTTTGCTGTGCAGTACCATGAGAAGGACGTCAATTGGTGGGGCAACTCAGTAGGAACATCCGGTTTGGATTACCAAATGAGAGTATCTGGATCAAGATTAGATATTGCTGATGCGCCTGATGGCTATTTTGGCCCAAGAAAGGGTCACTATCCATAATCCTTGCTGCATATTAAGGTACTTAGTGAGTAGTGTATTGTGTATGATTTGAAAACAATTATGCAGAAATCTAATGCCTTCTCAGTATATATTCTACAACTACTGTACAAGGCCGGTTATTCACAGCTAATTAATACCATATTTCGTAAACTATCACACTTGCTTAACTTTGAACTCATAATTTTGCTGTCTTAACTTTTCATCAATCGCAAGAAGAGGAAACGGGCATCGACCAAATGCAATACAAGAATTTCTTAGGGAGTCAATCCGCCTGTGAACAACAAAACTTGCCCATTGTTATGTTAAAACAATAGACCAGAATTTCTTTGTACTTTTTGTCATTTGATGAAGGTTGTGTTACATGAAATTGTGGCTTTCAAGTTGAGCTCTTATCACAGTAATACAAAATGTCATAGAACAATGCGCAATTTATTTATATTTTTCTCGTGCCATACAACCTCATGTGTCAAAAAAGCTCGAACTTGACACAAGTTTAATGCCGAGGACACTGAGAAGTAAGCACTACAATCCACGCTGAAGTTATGCAATTGCTATCAATACTACAACAAAAGAATACAAGGAGGATATTGCAGCGTCGTCTGATAACAACACGTAGTAACATCGTCCAGATATAGGTCCCCCACAACAACTTTGTAAACGAAAGAAGTACTCGGAATCATGCAATTTGGGTGAACATATTTTGTGGCTCTTCTCTTTGCCGTTTCATGACTGGCTCTAAAAAAAAGGAAAGAAATTCACTTTCCTGTTGTCAACTGATGCATCGCGCATTGTGTATTTCAAGCCTTCAAATTGAAGTATTTCTCAGATACATGCAAGTCCAATTAATTGTCCTCTGATAAGATCGCCGGGAGAATTTGAAGAAATGAATTGTGTAAATTGTGTAAGAGATAAATACCCAAACGGCACCAAATTTTTATTCAAATCAACTTGACATGAACTATGCCACAGTTTAAGGTATACATAAACGAAACTGATGAGTGCAAGCAATAGACTTCCGAGATAAATTGTGGAAGTTTGACAACTTGAAGTGAGAGCACACACCTCGTATAGACTAATAAGAAGTTCTAAAATTGATTGATATTGGCAAATCACAATCTCCAGAAGTCTTATTTCCGTTTTTTCATAATTTTTCAGGACTTCCAGATAAGCGTGTTCGTAATCTCAGGTCACCGCTGTACTTGCTTTTTGTGTAATTACGGGCTTCCATTGTACAAGAAAACACTATTCTTGTGCATTTGATGCAAATTGTGGTTTTTTAATTAATAGAGATTATGAACATAATGAATTGGCACCATCTTTTATCAATTGTGGCTATTGGGTTTTATGGGTTCTGCTACCACGGCCATTGAAAAAAAAAACTTTCAAAAAAAAAAAATTTATGGCTGCAAACAATTTGATTGATTCATGAGACATATAAATGGAGCTCCATCGGCACCTTTGACAGATTTCATTATGCATAGTAAGATTTCCAGCAATGAGTGAAAAGGATCCTAATTCCGTCTACGTCACCAGCGTAACAAGTCATACGCACTTGGCAAACCATGAAGTTAATCTACAAGCAATCACTTCAAACCCTTTATCAATAGGTGAAGTTGGGACAACGTTGACAAACGCTCAGAAAGATTTCATTTTACGCAGATTGCACTTTGATGCTTTAGAATCGTTTGATGAATTGCCTCCGCAAGCTACTTTTATTTTTGAAAAGATTGAAGAAATGTCCACAGAGGAGGCGGTTGAAATATTGAAAGAGGCAGTCAAGGAGCACGATGATGATGTGAACATTCTTGATTCTGATTTGGAATTGTGGAAGAGGTTGATCGATTATCATGAGCCACCTGATGGGTTGAAAGATAAATTGGGCCAAGTGTTTCACCATCACTTCACGCCAGAAGAGGACGAGTCTAAGAAAGTTCAACATGCACACCCGCATAGTGGTTTTGCTGAGAAATTTGGTTCCATTGTCCACTCTGTTAAAAACATTGGCAGTGATGACGAAAAGAGCTCATCACCGCGCAAACAATCCTTCTTGAACGATGGTGACGAGGAAATAAAAGGTGGCGATGAAGTTGTGGATTGGAGCTTACAAGTAAGATTGGAAGCTGTCATTATTGCTTATTGGTCCCCTTACCCTCAAGTTAGAGCTGTCACTGACCCATTCGATGATCCAACAATACCAGTGGAGACATTCAGAGTCTACTTGATATCGTTAATCTGGGTTGGTTTAGGTGCAGTCATCAATCAGTTCTTTTCTGAGAGGTACCCTAGTATTGGTCTTGGAATGTCCGTTGTTCAAGTGTTTTTGTATCCAAGTGGAAAGTTTTTGGAATGGATCTTGCCTAAATGGAAGTTCAAGTTGTTGGGATTGGAAATTGACTTGAACCCAGGTCCTTATTCATTCAAGGAGCAAATGTTGGCCACCATCACGTGTGGTGTTTCATCAGGTACTTCGTATGTCCACTACAACATATTGATGCAAAAGTCTGAAAGGTTTTATGGCAATCAGTGGGCAGACTTTGGATATCAAGTGTTGCTTACGTTATCCACTCAATACATGGGATTTTCATTATGTGGGTTGCTTAGATCTTTTGCCGTTTACCCAGTGAAAGCGGTATGGCCGCAGTTTTTGCCTACTTTGAAATTGAATAAAATTTTGACATCACCAGAGAAAAAGACAAACATCAATGGATGGACGATTTCAGGGTACAATTTGTTCTTTATCACAAGTGCAATATCATTCTTGTACTTTTGGGTGCCTGACTACTTGTTCACATCAATCTCACAATTCAATTGGATGACATGGATTAAGCCTGACAACTTCAACCTCGCTCTTGCTACTGGCTCTTATGGTGGGCTTGGTGTCAATCCAATTCCCTCGTTTGATTTCAACGTCATCGGCACTTCGGGATTTTACTACCCCTTCTACTCAACAATTATTGGCTATGTCGGTTTAGTTGTTTCAATGTTTGCAGTTATTGGTGTATACTACAGCAACACTTCCTGGACAGGATACTTACCAATCAATTCAAGTTATTTGTTTTCAAATACAGGGGAAAGCTATAGCGTTAGATCAATTGTGAGTAAAGATAGTTTGTTTGACGACAAAAAGTACCAAGAGATTGGTCCACCATTTTATTCCGCTGGAAACCTAGTTACTTATGGGTCTTTTTTCGCCTTGTATCCTTTCCACATTGTCTACGAAATGGGAACACAATGGAGACCAATGTACGAAGCTACAAAGTCAATCTTGAAAGGGTTTAGAAATCTCAAACGTTCAGTGTATGAAGGCTTAACAGATCCACATTCAGTGATGATGAAAGCTTATCCAGAGGTACCAGAGTGGGCTTACACTATTATCTTGGTCATCTCATTGGTGTTGGCAATCTTGTGTGTGAAATTATACCCTGCTGAAACTCCTGTCTGGGGTATTTTTTTTGCTTTGGGTATCAATTTTGCATTCTTGATCCCTTTGACGAGTGTTTCTTCCAGAACAGGGTTCAGTTTTGGATTGAATGTGTTGGTCGAGTTGATTGTTGGTTACGCAATCCCCGGTAATGGTCTCGCATTGGCTTTTATCAAAGCGTTGGGTTACAATATTGACGGTCAAGCTCAGAACTTTGTTAATGACCTAAAGCAAGGACATTATGCAAAAGTGCCACCTCGCGCCATGTTTAGAACTCAATTGTTGTCGGTATTTGTCACTGCTTTCATCCAGTTGGGAATCTTGAACTATCAAATCACTGGCATCAAAGATTACTGTGACCCTGAAAATTCACAAAAGTTCTTCTGTTACGGAACAACTACATTTTATAATGCTTCAGTGTTGTGGGGTGTCATTGGTCCAAAGAGAGTGTTTGGGGGATTATACCCTATTTTGAGATACTGTTTCCTTATTGGGTTCCTTGCTGGTTTGGTTTGTGTAGCCATAAAGAGATTAGCTCCAAGAAGATACACCAAATACTTTGAACCTGCTGTTTTCTTGGGTGGTTTTATTGGCTGGGCTCCGGGAAACTTGTCTTACAGTACAGGTGGAGTGTATTTGGGCTATGCAATGATGCATTACGTAAAGCACAAGTATGAAGCTTGGTGGCAAAAGTATAGTTATCTACTTGGTACTGGTATTGACGCTGGTATTGCCTTCTCCTCCATCATTATTTACTTTGCTGTGCAATATCATGAAAAAGATCTTGATTGGTGGGGGAACAATGTTGCATATTCTGGTTTGGATTATCAAATGAGAGTGTCAGGGTCTAGGTTGGATGTTGCTGATGCGCCTGATGGCTATTTTGGCCCAAGAAAGGGTCACTTCCCTTAATTAAGATATAGTTATCGGTTTTAATTCTAGTTTAATACAAAGGGTTGGATTTGTTAAGTCGACAGTTCTTGGATGATATGTGATAATGTAGTAAAATATTTATATCAAATTGATACAAAATATCAAGTTCAGAGAAGAGCTGAAAACATTAAGCCAAACAATAATGAAAACCTCGTCATCACAAGAAGACAATCAAAATGCATTGTTTATGCAAATGCAAAGTGCCATCGGTCAGATGCAGTTCAAAGTTTAAACAACCAAATTCACGTGTTTGAAAGTTCAGAATCCCTTCCCTATATAAACTAATTGAAAAATTTTGGACCTCGTTGGCGTATTGGACTATGATAACGACATCCATTTTCGAGAACGTATGTGGCTCTCGCTAAATTGATGGGTTCGATTCGCCATACGAGATCAAATTAATCTCAGAGAAAAATTTATATTATGATGAATTAAAATGGATGAGTGAACAATCTCTGAATGTAATCTATGTCAAACGATATAGTTACGTGGATTAAAAAATCCTGCCTTCCTACTGATATATAAATTGTTTGTAATTTTCTTTTTATCAAATTACTTTCCATTGATTTTCTATGAATTCCCCGTTTATTGTATAGAATCTACTTCAATTATGTTTAGCTTTCCTCCTTCGACTTCTTTCCAATTTTGAAATCTTTTGCAAATCATCTTCACTAGGCTCATAAATGTGCCAGATGGTGTAATGGGGTAACCCACCAACACGGAACCCCATCTTTTTGGCCATTTTGCCAAATGCCTCCGTTTCAGCATGGTTCAAGAACGTGAAAGCAGGAAAATGGACTCCTTGTCGGAAGATTTTCGCTCTGGCAAGTATCGACACCCCTCCAACCCCATCCAAATCAACCACTTCACGAGGATTACCATTAGGATCACGAATGTAGGCCAAGTGCGCGCGCCAAGTTGGGTATTCGGCATACCCTTCAACAATGACATCGTCTTCAGCCAAATTCTTGGCAAGTTCAAGTGCAGCATCAGACTCAATCCACGAGTTCAAGTCATATGGCTGTTCGTTCCCCAAGAAAGTGGGCAACGGACGCCATACGTTGGGAACCATGACATCATAATTATGCAGCATGAGTTCCTCAATTACATTTCCAGGACATGTTTCTATATCCACATCTCTCCAATAAACCCAAGAGTGATCTGCCCTTAGTGCACTGGAAGTTAACCAATTTCTCGCCCTACCCATTAGTTTTCTTCGTATCCCTTGAACTTTAACTGCATGTCGATCACTGAAACCCTGACCAATCACTTGTCCGAAATCCTTCTTAAAGATCGTGACTGACCTAAATGGGGTTCTATAGTTTTTGTGGTGTGTTTCTGGATTACTATAAGCCTTCTTGACACTTTCCATGTACAAAGGTTCCATATAAGACTGGTATAAATCGTTAGAGCCTTTAACTTGGGCTCCGTTTTGTTGCTGTTCTTCCTGTTTCAATAGGTCAACTAAAGTACCATTCTGCAATGCCATTGAATACCGAAACACAGTTTCCAAGGTGGTGTCATCCGGCGAGCAATCAGAAACAAGGAATGCGATATCTATCAACAGGTGGTCATAGGTTAAATTCATTAGATTGTAGAATGCCATGGGCAACACGTGTTCTGCATTTCTCAATGGCATAAGAAATAGTACAATATCACCTTTACTGTTTCCATCGGATGACCCTTGATAATCACCCAAGTCAAAGTACTCGACATTACTTTTTTTCAAATCTTCGGTTGTAATTTCCATAGGATCTGAAACTTCTTGTATTCCGTCCTTAGTGACTTTAAACTGCTGATGATCATCATTGAGTGAGTCATTTTCTTCTTGTTGTTGCTGTTGTTGTCGCTGAATTTCGATCTCTTGTTCCAGGTTGTTTTCTATATCGGATTTCGAAAATGTAGGAAGTCTCGGACTCTCACCAACAATAACTTTGGAATATATGGTGTACGTGAGTAGTAAAAATACAAGTGTGTAAAGACCTCTCTTGAATAATAAACGACTTGAATGTTTCTTTGGTGTGAATTTGTTGAATCTGGGTTCAAGGTTAGTATCAACATGGGCACGGCGAGATAAGGGAAAGAAATTGACGTACATTGGTAAATCGGTATTCTTTTTAGTGCCATAAACATCAGGCGTCAAACTTCGTAACGACATCGAGGGTAGATGATATGGTTGCCCGTGTGGTGTATTGCAGTGAACGGATGCCAATTCACGTCTATAGGTAATGACGTTGACGTTTGCGGTGGTTATATTGAAAAGTACCGATGATCACTTCTATTTTCGTAAAATTGACAACTGAGCGTTTTTCTTCGATTTTTTTTTTTTTGAAATTCAAGAAGGGACCTGACGCTACCATTGAGTGCCACATATTGCAATTCAATTTAATACCGCAGAGTTATCAGTGAGAATAAAGAACGCTATTGTGACTAATGGTTGTATCGATAATTTTTGCGCATGAGATTACGCCTGATGGTCAAAACAAAACAATTAAAACCCGGCCCTCTATCCAAGCCTCTATTTAGGTAAATACTCGTCACGACTTTTATCTACTGCTCTTTCTGCACCCGCAATCTGCATCTATACCCCAACTCATTCAACCTATGGCTTCACTTCCACCAAGCCATATTCTTCAGGCTTGAACCATTCTCTTTTCAAAGTTTCCCAACAATCGTCAGCTATCTTTAAAGCGTCAGATTCACTGGTACTCGATTTCCCTTCAATATAAACTTTCAACTTTGGCTCTGTTCCTGATCCACGGCACGTGAATCTTACTGATATATCTTTATCATCTTGTGACTTTTCTGTTGGTTCAAGTATTGCAGTAATCATTTGAGAATGAGGATCAACCGGTAAAATAGGCTCATGGTTGGGAGTTGATGAGTCAAATCCAATAGTCAAGTCGCGCCAGTACGTGACTTTGAAGTCACCAATATGTTGTGGTTGATCATGGCCCGAATACGACGCTCTAACCGCTTTAAATATCTTGGGGGTGAGGCTAACATCTTCTAATCTATAGTACCCATTCAAGTCTTTAAACCATCCATATCTCTTATACCCTTGCTCTAGCTTGTCTATGACATCCAAATCACCTTTACTGAACCATTGCTGATACAACTGCAAGAATACAACAGCTGCTGAAATTCCATCTTTATCGTGCACCAAGTCAAACATGAATCCAATTGCTTCTTCGTACCCAAAGGGGACAAAGTGACCTTCGTTTTCCAAATCAATGGCTTTGTTCCCAATCCATTTAAACCCAGTTAATGTATCAATGAAATTAAAACCATCTTTCTCAGCCATCGATTTCAACACTTGAGATGAAACTGTTGAGTTCAATAGATAAGTATTAGACAATTTTGCCTTGTCCATGTTTTCAATCACATACATGGCGAACAAGAACCCAATTTCGTTACCAGTCAATTGTTTGAATTTGCCTTGCTTATCAACAACAGCAACACTGAAACGATCAGCATCAGGGTCGCTTGCAATGACCAAGTCGGATTTGGTCTGTTGTGCTTGCTCAATAGCCAAGTCTAATGCCCCTTTTTCTTCTGGGTTGGGGAAACTCACAGTCGGAAATGATGGATCAGGTTTGCTTTGCTTTTCAACAACAATGAAACTCTTGGTGTCAAATAAATCAATGCATTGCTCAAAAATCTCCAACCCAACGCCATGCATTGGAGTATAAATAAATTTAAAATCAAGACGAGTTTCCTTGACAAGCTTTTTCTTGACAGCTGCAACGTATTGCTTAACAATTTCAGGTTTGACACATTTCAACTTATCTGCCTTTAGCCCCTTTTCAAAATTTTCAATGACACGCCAAACATCATCACTCCATGGATGTAAATTTTTCTCTATCGACTGAGCAATATCGGCATCTTGAGGTGGGATGATTTGACAACCATTGGCATAATACACTTTATATCCGTTATCATTAGCTGGGTTATGTGAAGCAGTTATCATTACACCACCAGATGCTTTCAAATGATCAATTGCAAATGGAACCAATGGTGTATGGACATATTCTCTACTGGCACCTTCGTTATTTTGGAAGCCTCCTTTGTAACTCTTCAAAGATTCAGATGAAAAGTTATTTATAGACCCAAGATAATAAACAGTGAAGCCCCTGAGCAATGCTACACTGGCTAATATTTCGGCAAATCGTTGTGAATGAAATCTGTGATCGTACCCGACAACAATTGATGGATTGGCAAATTTAGTCAGAAGGTATTCAACGAGACCTTGTGAGGCTTGTAAAACAGTCACGTCATTCATATGAGCAAAACCAGACTCCATGGATGACCTCAATCCAGCAGTTCCAAATGCTATACGAGGGTACAATTTGCGTTGAAGTTTATCGTATTGTTTGTCATTGATAAGGTGTAGGATCTCTGCTTTTGTTTTTTCGTTTGGGTCAATTGCCACCCAATCGTGAGCTATTTTTTCTAACTTATCATTTGTTATAGTCGACATGGTCAATCAGTGTTAGTTGTGGTTGTGATGAGAAGAATCTGTTTGTGATGATGAGATCTTTCTGTGCAAATGTCGGATAAATCCAAATTTGTAAACGCGACACATCGTAGTCAAGAGTATTTCAGTTACAAAACATTTCCTAAATCAAAGCTTAAACCTATATAGTTTCCTTTTCAATCAACTTTTCTATACTCGAATTATCGGCATCCATATCGTAGCATATAAATCTCACTTCACCATCATTCACCACATCCTCACCATTTGAATAAAGAAACAATTCTCCAGATGTTCCAAAGCCCAACAGTTCAATCTCATTCCAACTACGTGTCTTTTTCAGATACGCAAACGTCAAACAATTGGAGTTAGTTGCAACAACAAGCAAATTCGATGACGGATCAATTATGAATTTGTACACTTTTTGTTCCTTCGACAACTCCAACCTATTAGCCTCAACGCTTTTTCTCAAGTCAAAAATCTGTATTGTGTTTGCGTCATCGGATGTAGATAGTACTAGAAGCCAGTATCCATTAGCGGCAAACGAAATCTGTTGCACATGTTTGCTTGCAACATCAAACGCAGCGAGTTCATCTCCAGATATCAAGCTCAACAATTTAACTTTTTCACCATTGTAAGCAGCAAAAATCTCCCCATCTCCATGTATGTCGCCGTGAATTAGGTCGGAGTCCGTTGGATGTGTCGCTATAATCTCATTGGTGTTAGACACATACCAATTACCGGCACTAGTTATCACGAAAAGATTCAACGAAGGATGGGAATTGATGGATAAAACCTTTCTCTTTATGGTTATTGTATCACCGGTTGAAAATGATATTTTGGTACCCGCAACGGCCGCTAGGATACCGTTATTGTTATACACGACTTGACCAATTGTTTTCAATTTTGTTTTCCACACGTCCAATTTTTCATCTACTACATTGTAATGCAAAACTTCACTCTTGTGAGTACCAGTTAGCACTTTGGCCAAGGAGTTAAATTGCACAAGGTCAGCATGCACGCCGAATGTTTTATAAATGGTCTTGTCCTGCACCACAGTAAACTTATCCAGCTTGTACGGGAGTTTAACTTTCAAAGCTTTATGTTTCTTGAATAGCTCATCTCTTGCAGCATGGATGTCGCTAATATTATGAAGATCATTATCATCCTCCATCTTGTCTCCATTATCACCATTACTCTCATTCTCATTAACTCCTCCACTCAATTTCCCTTTCAACGAACCACTCAAATTCTCCAATGCTTTCTTGGCCTCATCTCGTTCTTCTAAAGCTTTGGTCGCCACATTGATCGCAGCATCTACTCTGTACAAACTGATGCTCAATTCCTCTTTCAAAGTATCGATGCTTTTTCGAAGTGTGAAAATTTCGGAAACCATGGAATCGTACTCCTTTTGTAGCATGGACAATGTGTTTGGAATAGATGTGAAGTTCGCAGTTGGTGAAGTAGTATTTTCTGCTGAGTAAGCAGTAATTTGCAATGGTATAAGTTCATCTAACGTCAATGGCTCATTGCTGATGGGATCAGTGCCCTTCGCAGTGACATATTTTTCAATGTGTCTCCGTTCAAATACAGCCCCACTCTTTGGCGATACAATAGGGTCACTGATCTCTTCCCTCGAGATTGCGCAGATCATGGTAGTAAGGAATGTGATACAAGTAGTTTTCCGTTTGCAAATGAGGACAATCACGGAGATGTTTATTTTGTTTACAATTTAATTTTTTTCTTTTCCGTTCGAGTACAAGATATAAAACAGATTAGTGACTAGGCCGAGAAAGCTTCTACAATATCAAACAGTGTGTCTTGTAGTGTTTTCAAATCAGCCAAAAAAAGACATCTTACAACCCTCCTTCTTTACGGTAGTCGTCCGAAAAACCCAATCTTATATACTAAACAAAAGAACAAAAACGAAAAAAAAGAACACTCATACTAAGTAACACTCACATCGTGATTCTCCCTTCAATATTCACCTTTATGTTCATAGGCAGCAACTTGTCTATACCTTCTTCTCTCTCCACTAAAGCAACCACAACAATGACCTACTGCACTAAATACAACAACCAAGAAGGCAGCAACGGCAGCCGACCAAGCAAAAGCATAAAAGTTTATTGACAAGAACGACTTGATACCGTAATCTCCAGTCTCGTCATTAACTTTTCTTCTCACAAATACGTAGGCGCCAGTTGCAAGACCAGCGGCTAAAATCGATGCGAGAAACGTAACCAACTGTAAGGCAAAGTTGAGGAAGGACAAGCAACAATTGTCAGGTGATAGACACATAGCCATAATTTGAAAGACAATTGAAATAAACGAGAACACAGCAGCAATAATCATCATGGCAAATGAGGCCTTGGTGATATTGTTCAACGTGCCCAAGTTATTTTGCAAATCACTAGGTAAATTCAAGTATTCATCTGCAATGTTGTTCACTAAAACTTTCAAGTCGTCGACATACTGAGAAGACAATTCATTTATCAACAGCGACTGCGAATCAATTTGCTGTCCTTCAATAGTTCTATTCAACTCTTCTCTTATAACAGTCGCAGGGTTGAAAAAATATCCAGCTTTAGGAGGTGAGCACCAAGTGTAGTCAACATTTGAATTATCAAAATTCTCATCAACCAATCTCCCTAAATCACCATCAAATACTGAGGATTTATTACTTTTCAAATCTCCACGACAATAACCCCAATAACTGACAGAGTAAACATCAGCAATGCCCAATTCTTCCGGTGAAACATTGTTCAACAAGTTAGCAATAGCGGCGGAAATGGTCAGTTCAACATCACCAGTAGGAAGACTCGATGGTAAAACCGATGCTAGATCACTAGGTACAGATGAAGGCAAGTTGGTACCTACGGCAGAAGCAATACTAGAAAAATCTGAAGGCAAGTTTCCAGCAATACTACTTGCAACATTGATCCATTGTTGAGCATTGGAAGGAATTGATCCAGTGCTTGTTGTTGTTGGTGTAGAATCATTGTCATCGTCAGCTCTTTTCCTCTTGCTACTGTTGTCACCTATACTTGGGCTGATAATTTGTCGTAAATCCAATTTATTCAAATGGAAATTTATGAGATAGGTTGGAGTCAAGTAGGATTTGTTTTCATATGACCCAGTTATTGCAAACGCAGTAAGAATTAAACACGCGATGGAAAAGAATACAAGAATAAATCTGTAGCAAATGTTGGCCATTGTGGTGGAATATATTGATAAGTGAAGAGCTGTAGTCGTATTGAGTATACCGTTTCTTCTTTGCTTGAAGTTGATTACAGCTAGAATGGAGATGTGCCTTTGAGTAGTTTTAATTTAGATGGAAACGTTTTCATTGCACTTTTATACTTTAGTTCATTACAGTATAGTACACAAAATCAATTTATATTTTTAGTTGGAGAAATTATATATTTTCCGTCTTTAACACAATGTGTTTCTAAAGATAGAACATCAGAGAGAGAGAGAGAGAGAGAGAGAGAGATAGGAGAAGATATGTCATTAGCTCAAGGCTATATCTTGTACAACCTATGCAGGCGTGACGCGACTCTGCGAGGTCACCCACTTATGGGAGAATGGTGTGTAGATCAGCAAATGATACATAATGCTTCGCCTTCTCCAAACTAAACTTAAACATTTTTCTTGTTATTGCAATAAAGCTTAACTTACTAAACATCCAGTCATACATTTTCCCTATGGAAGAAGTTAAGGTATTACTTTAACACAAGATGGTACTGGTATGACGAGAGGACCTTTGAAGACATCACCCCAAGAATTTACGGATTCTCAGGTACGAAAGTGGGGCTTTATTACGTCAAGTGCGACCTTCACAATCAAATTGATTGATTTCCATAAACTCCGCGTCTATACACTCCCTGGAACAACGGAAAATCATTCATCATATCACTGTGATGCTGACAGAGAATTTGGCCCCTTTCGATGCGTCTTTTACAGGGTCCCTCCTCTTCTTAGTTGGTGATCTCTTAAGTCCTTCACGATTGTCACTCGAGGGAAGAAGAGGCGTGGCTGGCTGCATGTACTGCATACTGAGACCCCAAATTTTTGTGTGATTAAATTACAGCCGACTTCATAAAGATTTTATGGCTTCTTTTTTTTCTTTTTTTTTTTTCGTTCACAATTATATAGACCCAAATCTTGTAATTATTACAGTACCATTAACACTACCTACGAGGTTTTCACCCTTATTCTCTACACACAAAACAGATGCGTTTCTTTTCTTTTCACCCTTCAAGATCATCAAACCCATCTAATAATGCCTGTTCCAAAACGTCAATCTCTTCGTCATCAGCATTATGCTCATCACCACCATTTGATTCTATTTTGCGCTTTTTGTTATCATCGACATCCATTGGGTTTTCTTTTTCTTCGTCATCATCTTCTTCAACCTCAGTAGTGGTTCTCTTCTTCCTATACATGTCTCTTATAAAAGAATCATGACCGTCAGAGGTAGCTGTAACCTCATCATCTTCCTCTTCTTCGTCATTGCCATCGTCACTATTTTCGTTGTCTTCCTCATCATCACTAAGTCCAGCAAGAAAATCATCAACTTCCTGGTCAGCTTCATCTAAACCGTAATCTTCAATTGAATTGATGGAATTGGATCTTCCAGGGTTCCATTCATCACCGTCACCGGTTAATGGGTCTATCTCAAAATCAGTTGTTTGCTTAGCTTCCTCTAATCTTTTTTTGTATTTTTCAATCTCATTTGGTTTGACAAACCATAACTTGGGATCAGAAGTTGATATTAAATAATCTTCTTCGTCAACTTTTGTCCACAAACTTAAACAAGAAAATAACCAATCAGGGTTGACTATCTTGATAGAATCAGGGTATAATTTATGTGCAACTCTAGCTTTAAAAGTAGGTCCAGCTTCTGGCGAAACATCACGACAAACCACATGCGTCACCTCAGGATATACTTCATTTACAACTTTAACTCCAAATTGTTTGCACCAAATGACTATATCAGCAGAATCGATATTGACTCCAAGTGGAATGATCCCGGAAAAGAGTATCGTCACCCCTTGTAAACATTGACTCTTCATACGCGGTATTATTTTGGTCAAATCAGGTTTGATACTATGCAACTTGGCTTTCGTATCATCATACAAGTTATAATACTCTTCATGAACATTATCTAGTACCTTCATAAGCGAAGTAAGCTCATTGTCGTCATCATACAACAAATTCTCCTCTTCTTCATCCTCACCATCTTCAGAATGCGATGATTTCTCACCATCTGATTTTTCTTGCAATTGTTCCAAATCGTGTTGTAGTTTAGCCAAAGGTCGGTCATGTTGTTGCTGTTCAATAGACTGGTTTCGCGTTATTGATTGCTCCAATAATAAATCGGTATTTCCCTCGCCGCCACCCAACTCAATAATTCTGTCAACTGTATTGGGTGGGTTTTCTTGTACATGCTCTTGCACTCCATTGGTTTCACCTTTTCGTAGTTTGGCTAGCTCTTCCTCTTCCTTGCTGAGTTCGGCTGCTGCTTCTAATTTAGCAACTGACTTCCTCTTTTTGATTGGTCCAGTCAATTGTCCATTCTTTTTCGGCAAAAAGCTGGAATTAATGTCACCAATACCAACGAAAAAATCATAAGGAACTACTTTTATTAAATTGTTTTCCCATTGCCAAACATCACCTCTATCATCGATAATCACCACCATTGATTGATCAACGGGGAACAATCTTTTTAAATTCTTATGTGTAAGAGACCCACTTTCATCACGACTCAAGATTCGGTCACCAAAATATTTACCATCTGGATCAATAATTTTTGCAATTGCCAAAGCATAATTTCTTGTTGCCATAGTATAGATATGCATTTCATATTTTGTGTCCATCTTTTCTAAAAACTCCGATAATCCTGGTCGCACTTTAACATAATACCAACACTTGGTTGGTGCCAATTTTGGTCCTGTCCACCCGGGAGGCACTATTGGATCCTCTTCCAAACAAAATGTTTTCACATCTTTGACAGCGGGATAGTTTGGATTAGAAGGATCCAGTTGCCATTCTCCAACCGTTGGATCAACTGTTGCGTGAATCACCGTTTGATCTAAATCGACAACCAAAATCAACTTCTTTTCATCATTCAATCTATCGGTGGTACTATGTTCAATTTTTGCAGCTTCATCAAAACTAATCTTTAATCCCGAATTATCATGCGACATAGCTATCGTTGCTCTATCTTCGTAGTCATATCCTGAATAATCGCGTTCTTCTTCTAGCGATTTGCCACATAACGCACACAACCCGCCATATTGCACCGTATGAGCACAAGCTTCCCTTATATGTAATATTTCCACATCACTATGGGTAACTTCTTCCTGAGGCTGAATATCGATCGATTCAACCGTTCCTTCAATGGGACTTTCAAAAGTACCAATACATTCAGCACGCATCTTTTTCGGTGGGTCTTCTTTTGAATTGGGATCGTCTTGATATACCCAGTACTTGTATTTAAATATAGTTTCGTGCTTTGCAATCGAGTCTCCCTGTCTGCATTGTATTGATGATATAATAACTGGAAAGGGAGCAGATGAAGGTAGTTTAATTGGTGTCAGATCCGACATTTCGTGTACGAAGGAGGACAATTATTTGTAGCAGTAGTATCTGTTTCTTAGTTCGACTTGCAATGAGGGTGTGAAAATTTTGACTAGTATTATGCTCTGATGCAAACGGATGGTTCTCTTGTTTGAGGTTCGATTTTTTTTTGCTTGTTTTTGTTTTGTTTTGTTTTGTTTTGCTTTTTTGAGTTTGTAAGGTCTGAGCTTATTTTTTTATTGAACCAAGGGTCCAGAACTATTGAGGAAAGATACATTTAATGATGTAATGAATGCTCCGTAACCTCGGAAATGTCTCTGAGTAAGAGGATTCTTAGTTTGCCCAGATTGATGCAGATGCTGTTTATTTTTTTGAACGGTAATACTATTGAGTAATGGAACACATCGCGTTCACGTTCCATCAAACAGCTTTAAAGAGAAGCTCGCACATTGAGCTCTCTTCATTTCTATCTGCTGGTTTAAAGCCGGTATACGTAGGAAATTGACTTTTCGTGTTTTTATGCTGGTGGAACGACTCAACTTTTCGTTACATATATGTTCCTCCACCAAGTCTCACAAAAAAATCAGAAATTTGGAACTATTGCTGCACACATCAGACGATGACCAAGAAACAGTTGCCTGAGCCATTGAATAATTTATCTGACAACCATTGTCACTTTAGTCCTGAGGCGACTCGTGAAGATGCGTACAAACTCGCAGATACCTTGAATGGTCTCGATATTGAGTTCCCCACCAAGTTCTTCCACTTGATGACTACGCAACATATCGATATAGATTGTATTGATATTTTGTTGACACAATTGCAGAAACCAGATATAGTGGTACCGTATTTTGGAGTACATCCATGGTTCAGCCATTTGTTCTACATAGGCGACAAAAAGCCGAATAAGAGTGATCATTATCGTCATATTCTCAAGCCAGAACCTAGTGAGGAGTTGATTGACACTTTACCTGAGCCAATGAGTATGGATGCACACACAAACAAAATGAAGGACATCATAAAGAAACACAATTTGACAGTTTATGGAATTGGCGAAATTGGATTAGACAAATTGTTTCGAGTTCCAAAACTGGGCTGGCTTGGTAATCCTAATCATATCACAAAGGAACAAGACAAACTCACCAAATCGCGTGTCACAATCGAGCATCAAATGGATGTTCTCAGACACCAGCTACGACTAGCAGAGAAACTAGGTAAGCAAGTATCTCTTCACTGTGTTAAAGCTCATGGTGCACTTTACGAGGAAGCGATACAGTACAAAAACATAGTTGTTGTGCTCCACTCATACACTGGCTCCACGGACCAAGCAAAAAGATGGCTAAAGATGGCTCCAGTAAAGCTCTATTTCTCGTTATCGGATTGGATTAATGGTGAGAAAGATGAGTTGTTGAAGCTACTAATGGATCACTTTGATGGATCGGAAATATTAACAGAAAGTGATGTGGGAATCGAACGATATTTCCTACAAGACAAATCATCAGAGTATTTTCGCCATCTTACTGGCATCTTTCAAAAAATAAACTCTTACAAACATATAGAACCGTCTCAGATCAAGTCAAACATGTTAAATTCGCTAAATACAACTATAATCTAGACTTGATAATGTCAACAAACTCTGGTTTCAATGAAGCACCACCAACCAAGAATCCGTCAATGTTGGCCTTATCTCTAAACTCTTTGGCATTCTTACCATTGACTGAACCACCGTACAAGATTTGCACTTTTTCAGCTTGATCTTGACCAATGGTCTTGGCTAAGTGGTCTCTGATTCCCTTGTGAGTTTCCTCAGCGTCATCTGGGGTAGCAGCTAAACCAGTACCAATTGCCCAAACAGGTTCGTAAGCAACAACAATTTTGGACCAATCCTTGATGATCTTGGATACAGCATCCAATTGTCTAGCACAAACTTCCAAAGTAACACCACTTTTTCTTTCATCCAAAGTTTCACCAATACACAAGATAACGCTTAAGCCATTGTCAATAGCGTATTTGGTCTTTTCAGCAATAAATTCGTCGCTTTCCTTGATAATGGTTCTTCTTTCAGAGTGTCCGGTCAATGTCCATTTAGCCCCGAGATCAACAACTTGTTCAGCAGCAATTTCACCAGTGTAAGCACCAGTACCCTTGTTGAAAACATTTTGGGCACCAACTTCAACGGTTGGTTGCTTGTTTTCCTCAACTGCTAAACCGAGGTACAATGATGGTGGAGCAATGACAACTTGTACATCTTTTGGTAAATCTTGCTTGTTCAAGTTATCAATGATTGATTTGACGGATGCTTTAGTTCCGTTAGCTTTGAAATTACCTCCAACAAAGAATTGACGAGCCATTGTGTAGTTTTTATTGATGTGTTTCGATAGGGGAAAAGAAAATGGTTTGTTTCGTTGGAAAATTGGCAACATTTTAAGTTTGGAAAGATTTCGGCCCTCGGGGCATAGAGAGAGAGGGAGAGAGGGTAGTGCCGTTACCAATTTATACGCCTTCTCGCAGCGTAGTTTTCCGGGGGATAAATTGTGATGCGAAAAAAGTTCGCTTGACGGGAACATATGATTTTTTTGCGACACAACAAAGGACAATAAGAGAATACACATTACATTAATGACTTTCATTATAAATAACTCTATCTCTAAGGTGACTGAACTAAACTCTCCATGCTATTTTGAACACTTTGGTTATCTACTTTAAACTTGGAGTCTCCATTTATGCTCAATCCCCTGGCTCGCAAATTTCGATATGTTTCTTCAATCTTTTTGTCCTTCAGCTTGGTCGAGTTTATGGCATTCTTTTGAGCTTCAACTAGTGCATCAATCTCAGAATCGTCCAACTCTTCTCCTATATTCTTGCAATCAAGCTCATCGCCAAACTCCTTCACAACTTCATGTTGCATCCAACTATCATCTGTATCTTCCCATGTGCGAAGCTTTGTTTTTAGGTGATACTTTTGTGTCTTAACATCCTTCTTCATGATCAAATACTGACAATGAGGAATGTTTTTCAACGACTCAAACTCTTCATAAGTCCATTTAAACCACTTCATAAGAAACACTCTAGACCAGATACCATGAGTAACCAAAACCAAAATGTTGGGGAAATCTTCAGACTTGAACTGACGGTATAGAGTCTCATTAAATGTCGCCACTCTGTCGTACACATCAGCTGCACTCTCTCCATGCGGTATTCTATAAAAAAAGTGTCCATAATGAGCTCTTTCTTCCCAAATTTGTTCCATTTCTTCTTTTGATTTTTGAAAATTGCCAAAATCCTGTTCTCGCATTCGTGTTTCCTCCTGCACACGATATTCAATCCCTGGCTCATCTTTGATCCCTTCGATGATATTGTTGCAAGTTTGTCTCGTTCGTAGATACGGTGACGTATAAAACATGATTGATTTTCGACTGCGTTTGCTGCTTGAGTCCTTCATGGCTTGATGCTGTACAAATTTGGCCAAAGCTTTACCTGCCTCAAGAGACTGGTAGTGGCCCTTTGTAGTTAGTGGGACAAGATGATTGGGGGTATACGAGTTGACTGATTTGTCACAGTTGCCCTCAGATTCCCCATGTCGTATGATAAGTATGTACTATAATGTAAAAGTTAGTATGGTGTTTATGGTACCCCGCAGAGATATACATACAGTTGGTTTACCCATGTTTAGTTTTCAACCTTTTGCTGCTATAAGTTTGCGTCTGCATCGAAAACAAGCTTTATTTTTTTTCTTTCTCCTTTCTATTGTCGAATGCAGCGCCGCTCTATTTTATAGCTTTCTATCGCGGAGATGGGTGTTTTTTTGGTTGAGTATAACCGAGTGAATTAATGGATTTAGTGTCGGGCAAAAATGATAAGTGACCAACTCTATTTGACAAAGCTAACTTTCTATACTAGATTCTATTTATTAGGGGAGACAGTGTGTTCCCATATTTACAAGACATCATCCTTCCTCTTTTTAAAATATGTCATTCTCAAAAGGACAATTAATGGAACTGTGGCCATCTCTTTCACATAGTCCACACCAGTCAGATCTTCCGGCACTTGGATCCGTCAAATGGGATGGCTTGTACACTGGCAAATCCTGTATGCTGTCAGATGACCCATCATCTGTAGCTGATTGCATAGCTTTTGTTGTATCATTTGTACCAGACGGAGCAAAATTCGAGGACACCGTCGACAAGGATATCAATCGCTCCAATTTTATGGGAGGAGCCAAATTTTGATCAGAGGTGGTCTGGTGCATTTTATCCATACCTTGTTCTTCCAACGCTTTGATTTTCCCATTCGCATCACTCAATTGTTTGCGTAATTGTTCAATTTCGCTTGAATAATTGGAGCAAGTTTTCTCTAACGACTCAATTTTTACATTGGCTTCTTTTATTGAGCCAGTTGCTTTAGTCTGTGATCTTATTTCAGCACATTCTTTTTCCAATTCTTTCAGTTTCTGATCGGATAATTTCAACTTCTTTTTCAAAGCTTCAATTTCAACTGATTGATTTTTGTTTATATCCTCCAACTCTTGAATTTTTTCCTCAAACACGGTTATACCATCCTGCTGCACTGCAATCAAATCATCCATTGCATTATGCCACTCTAATCTCTGCTTGTTGAAATTTTCCAATTTACGGTCCTTTTCCCTAATTAACTTGTTCAACTCCTCAATCTGTTCTCTATAATCATGTCCGTTCTCCAACTTGTACAGTTGTTCATCTAGTAGATTCAATTTTGTCTCGCGGTATGTGTTTGATGGTGTTAATGGTGACCTAAGCGGTGTTGTAGATACTTCACTGCGATGTTGATCCAAACTCCAACTTGAAGTCCGACGATGTTCAAGATCGTAATCATGTTGCTGCTGCTGCTGCTGCTCTGAAATGATTTGATCATTACCCGAGTGGTAGATCTTAGCACTGCTTCTGTGAACTGAGTGATATGGGGGTTGAGCCATGGGGCTGAAGCGAGAACTTGGTGTTGGTCTAATTGGCGTTGTGAAATTCAATGATCCATTTGTTTCTCTTTGTCCGTTTTGAATCAGCTTCACATCTGGAAGCAGCTGCATGTTAACGCTCCTCAACCTGTCATATGGCAAAAAGAGACCACTTTTGGGCACACTAACTGTAAAGTACTGTACTCCATCAACAGATCCAGAATTTTTACCTCTTGATGATGCCAATGATCCTTGAAGTTCAAGCCCAACGAATAACCCAGACTTATTTCTTATCGGTCCAATATATCGTATGTACCCATGACCACTTGCGTTTGGGACAGAAACGCGTAAACCTATAAGGTCAGACATTATAAGTGATGGTGAAATGTGGTTATGTGTCCTGGAAATCAAAAAGAAAGAATGTATCAAAAAAGATAAACAAAGATGTTTCATATGCAGGATAAAAAGTACATACAACACATTTTTGAACCTACTATGTAACTACTGGGTGATTCGTTTCGCATTCATTTCACGTAACCGATTCCTCAATTCCAATTTAGCAGCCCTTGAATTTGTTGTGAGACTTTTCGAGTTTTCACCCAAATTCAACTTCTTCATTTCATCTTCTAACTCATTCAAAGCAAGTTTCTTGTCTAAAATCTGATCACCCAATTGCAGGATGATTGTTTCAATCTTGTCAACAGTAGACAGACCTAGTGAGCTTTTTGCCTTTGCAGACATGAGCAATGTACGCAACTTTGATTCTAGCGACTGGACATTAGCCAATTTTTTTCTCAATCGATCTCTCATCTCTTGTTTGCGAGGTTCTAGTGGCCGGTTTTTGAGAAGTTTCAAATTCTTGCTCGATGCTTTTTCTAACAAGACCAATTGGCTAAATGATTTTTCAAGCAACCTTTGATCGCGTTGACTTTGCTGTAATTTCAAATTCAATTTCTCAATCTCGGTCTCTCTTTCATGCAAGTAATGCAATTTACCCTTGTACATTTCTTTATCATATTGCAAGTTCCCCACTTCGGTAATTTTATGCCATTGCTTTCCTGACGTACTGTGAGCGTCTATGTACCCAGTGACTGCAGAAACATTTTTTGCCAAAAATTGCAAATTGCCCTCGGTATTGGCAATTATTGTTCGTATTTTATTCGTGATTGGATCATCACTCTTTTCCAATGACTCTGAAAACCCATCAAATACCAAAAATTCGACAGGCTTTATTGGATCATCAGCTGGTTCATCAACAGGCTCCTCTACCACAACATCTGCTTCCTTGCTTTTAATGGGAGCACCATCATGCTCAATATCCACCAACGATTGTGCCAAAACGCGACCAGTTGCATCCTTCTTTGAAATATTTATCCAAGAAGAATCATTCTTTTCAGACTCATCAACGAACTTTTGATCATCCACTTCATCTTCTTCGTCATCTTGAGAAAGGTCATAGTTTTCAGTAGCTTCAAATTCATCCAATGAATCAGACACATTTCTTGTGTCGTCCTTAGGTGCCTCGTCGGCCGCTTCTTCCGAGTCTTCACCTTCATCGGGTGTATTTTCACTAATTTGGGACTCATCTTTCATGTCTCTTTGATTGTCGAAATCTTTGTGCCATTTTTCCTCTTCTTTTGTGAATGATGTTTTGAAGTTTGCAAAAGGTGAAGCTTCTTTGGGTTTTTGCAACAGTGCGAAAGGTGAAGATTCTTTGGGTTTTTGCAACAGTGCAAAAGGTGCAGGACTATTGCTCTTTTTCAACCCACCAAAGGGAGAGTTAAAAACTCCACTTGGCTTTTCATTAGTGCCTATGGCACCAAAAGCTGCTGCCAAATCATCTTCACCAGTCTTGTTGGATACAAAGAAATCATTTTGCAAACTTGGCAGGGAAGCTTTTTGCGTCAATGGTTTCAACTCATCTTTTGTCACTGAATCTACAGGAACTGGCGCTGACTCTTTTGTAGATTCCATAAAATCAGCATACGGAGTTGGTCTCGTATTGTTAATGCCTTCAGTTGTGGCATTCTTGCCCAAAGCAGCAATAGGTGAAGCGGTTGTCGTTGATGCACTCGTTTGTCCAAATATCAGCTTCGCCTGTGTCAATGGCTGATGAGCCGAGCCTGTTGTACTTCCCAATTTTCCGAATGGAGATGACGTGGTTGATGATTGACCGAATGGCGATGAAGTTTTGTCATCATCGTTAAATATGTTTTTTCCGCTAGTTGTGTTTTCAAAGGTTGCTGGCTGCTGATTACTAAATTTACCAAATCCTGAAGAGAGATTCAGTTTTCCGGAAGTTGCGGTAGTCTTTTGTATTGAGCCAAAACCCCAAGAGCCAAATCCAGTGGCAGGAGCAGTAGAGACTCCAAATCCTGTTGATCCAAAGGAAGATTTTGCAGCTTGATCAGTGGCAAACCCAGTTGATCCGAAGGAAGATTTTGGAGCTTGTCCCGAGCCAAACCCGGTTGATCCAAATGCACTAGTGGAAGTTTGTCCTGAACCAAACCCAGTTGATCCAAATGCAGATTTGGTAGGATAATGAGTAGCACCATCAGTCTTAGAGGCTGCTGCTATTGGGCTTTTGAAAGCACCAGCGGTGGATGCACCAAATGGATTGTTTACAGCTTGAAATGGGTTTGCCGGCGGTTGAGCATTCGTATCAGTTGTAGATGAATCCTTCTTGAAATTTTCAACTTTATGAGTAGCTACTACTGAATCTTCTACAGCAATTGCTCTCTCCAAGGACACTTTATCCTTCAAAATACCTTTTTTGTTAAAAACCCACCACGATCTCAATTTCCCATTATCCAAAAGTGCATACATTTTGGGCAATTTGCCAACCACTTCACCTTCGACTCCAACACATGGTGAATCCACTTTTGAGTTCAACTCGTGCACCGAAATGGCAAATCCAATGGGGGATACGTCAAGCAGTGTTTCATCATCGATTGGATAGTTTGCTTTATTTGAGTCTTCAGATGGCACGATAGATTCAGGTGGTGTATTTGTTTGATCGAGAATACCAATCTCCAATGACAACGACGATGTAATAAATTGAAGTTGAGTTGATTCCAACCAGTTGGTGATTGATGCATAATAGTATGTCGTGGTTCTATACGCTGCTCCATATGGTGATGCAATTTCAATAGCGTAAGGTGTATATTTCTCATCTTTCTCATACTTGAGTAAAAAAGTTCTTATTTGATGGTCATCGGATGGCTGTTCCTCGCTGGAGTCGTAAACGAGGAAAATGTAGTCCTTAATGGAGAAGAGTTCAACGAGATGAAGGTCTGATAAATCTTCTTTGGTTGCTTCGTCATAGCCGATGGGTTTGCCCATTATTTGAAATTGATCAGACTTGGTGACATATATCGGTGATGACGACTTGTGCCAGATGAATCTGATCACATTTGATGCGATCTTGGATGAATTGTGGTACAAGTTGCCATCTTCATCCAAAGCCAAGTAAACTTCATCATTCAATGGCTTCAAATTGGTGTAGTTGCCCTCCAATGACAAAAACTGATAATCTTTTCGTTTTATTTGATCAAGGGTTAGGGTTTGTATGATGTTGTTATTCAAGATGTAAAATTTGGATTCAGTGAAGTACAACTGGGTTATACCAAAGTCTCTTTCAACGGTTCCAATTTCCTCCAAAGTGTCAGCTGATATAAACTTGAGTGATTTCGAGTTCGATGCGGCAATGATTCTTTGTTTATCATGAATAGCCAATAATCGTAATTCCTGTCCATTTTTGAACTGTTCCAAATCTATTGGTTCTGAGACTGAGGTATCATCAATCAATTTGAATCCATAATTATCCGATACAACTTCTTCAATCTCGTTCATCGCTGCAATGATTGATGGCGGGTTTGTCAATACGCGAGGTTGTTAGATGATGTCTACTGATGAACTTTTGATCCGAGTTGTTTTTAAGAACGATGAATATATGGAGCTACCAATCGAATTTAACCTGGTGGTTGCGAAACTCTAAAAGTTTAGGTATTAGAAAGCGACGGCTGGAGTTACTACAACATGGTATATACTTTCAGTCAACGTACAGTCAGTCTAGTCAATGGTATTGGCGCAATTTGAAGTTTCTTGCACACTCAGATTCAACACGACAACCTAAACAAATTTGACTGATAGGCTACTTAAGCTTCTCACTTTTCTCAGCAGAGTCATCGTTTTTCAGAGAAAAAGCTCAACGAACAGTAAGCTTCCATGCGTATCCAAGTGTGAGCTCATTTTTCTCCTCAAAGTACAGCAATTCCGAAAAGTAAACGCTTGGAAAAGTCTTGTATATACAAATTGTTTGTTTTTCCACAAGATGCACACTTATGAAACTAGGAACCCGAATTGTTGAAATATGCATTTGTCCAAAGCTCAACTGAAAAAGTGGTTCATCTGTTACAATCTTCGTTGAAGAGATATATTGCCCCACTAGATAATGTGATCTTTTCGTAGCCTCCAGGGTGGAGATCCCGAGTATGTGTGAAACGAGCAAGTCATGAAGAATGATGTTGAAGTTTTGAGACTGGTGGGTTGACGCAAGCGCCCATTCTCATTGGTAAGGATCACTTTCGCGGAACAAGAAAATAGCGAAGCAAAAGATCACTAAATAATAGCACTACCGAAAGGGCATTAGCATTTAATTGTCTGGCATTTGTGATAAAATATCAGCCGTACATATTTTAAATTCCGGAGACAGAAGAAAACGAGAAAACGGGAAAACTGGGAAACGCCTCAGGTAACAACGCATTTCGAAAGAAATGGCAACCATGTTACAGTTTCTTGCATTTCGTTTTTGCAATCAATTCCATAATTCTTCCGAGATTATTAGCGGAAAAATAGAAAAAAAAAAAAAAAAGAAATTCAACAAGCCACCATGGATGGCACAAAAATGTCCCTTTTTTTTCCGATGTGTGTGTATATGAGGTGAGTTATATTAAGTTGCTCCAAATTGGGGGAACCCCCAATTTCGGAAGCCAGAGACTAATATAATGTATACATCATCGAACATTGACTGTGTATTTAAAAGATAGTCCATGAAATGGTCATCCTTGGTGCGCTTGCCTTCCCGAAGAAGCCTGGGATAATTAGAGCAATATACGAGTCACGTGAGAGCTCACGTTGTGACAAAGCCATGGAGTTGCACAAGAATGGCCAAAACAACAAGAAAAAACATTGGGGTATGTGTGTGGGGGAGGCAAACTAAATGCCGCTCACCGTTTGTTACAAATGTTACACAAGCAAAAGGTCTAGTCTCAATGTATTCGGAAAAACCCTCAAAGACAAGTACTTTGATATTTGTCTGGTGATAATAATTAACTATCGTGCATATGAAACTCGTTGAATAGGGGGGGGGGGGAGAGTGGTTATATACGTTCGTGTATTTTTTGCATGACCAGAAATGCTATTTTACCGGATTAATTGTATATGCTTTAAGTTTGTTGTTAATGATTAATGAAACACCAATGCAGCTGAAGCAGCAGTAGCTAGATATCTCATGGCTGATAACAATAAAACCGGTGACCAACCTAGTATATAAGATTAGAGGGATGGATACAGGTAAACTCTCTCGTCAGATTGTTTTTTGTTTGAGTGTCGGAAGAATAATTAATTGCACCATTTTTTTTTTTCCTTCTTCTTTCTTCTGTGTTTTAAAAATAAAAGCATATGAGTAGTGTACTATTGCACAAAACCCCAATTATTTTTATTTAACAAAAGATTACGGAAGGCACAAGCAAAGTTTTACCGAATCAAATGCAATGGGGGAGGACCAGTGTTGAAACCATAAATAATAACCCGAGAATCAGAGTTAATTATCGGAACAACATCCTTTTAAGCCAACAACTTAGCTGACACGCAGGGAGTGTAGAGTGAGATTTGTATCTACGGAGTATAAATGTCTTTGTTTCCCATTCCACTTGGTCTACTTTGTGTAAGCCCGGCACAATTGAATCTTTTATTATTTTTTTTTTTCTTGTCTTGGCTTTTCCTTAGCTTGTAATACCACCCAATAACTTTTATACTTTATTCGCTAGGTTGACCCAGTTATATATATATATATATATATGCTTTTGGTGTTAGTTAGCCTCCACACGCTACACTACACTCCACTTCCTGCTTCTCATAGAAATCAAACTCAATTAAGACACGGCACATACTATATCAATTTAAAAAAGTATTATAGCCAAACACAAACAATAATCACATTAAAAATAATAACATTTAAAATTAATCCCACACTATTACAAAAGCTAAACAATAGTAGAGACCGAGACAGACTGAAAGAGAAGGAGAAAATATTTATTTCTCCAAAATTATAAAAACTACAAAAAAAAAAAATTAAAAGAAAGAAAAGAACAAGAACAAGAACAAGAACAAGAACAAGAGGAACAACTAGAAGAAGAACAAGAGTAAAGCAATATTATCAATCTTTCTTGCACATTCTTCTTGTTGGATACCTACTATCATCAAGACATCACCAAGTTAAAAAAAGAATCACCAACCATCAGTTTCGAAACTCAACTTTAACCTTAACCTCAACCATCAC
>OGTC01000123.1_pt1 | contig 51131 bp, 40 predicted proteins | sample 1574531 | NCBI WGS metagenome assembly OGTC01 (sample SAMN03295859, study PRJEB24534) | human gut metagenome | isolation source: fecal sample 2 from infant 9 | host: Homo sapiens | place: USA: Pittsburgh, PA | collected 2014-07 | reverse complement strand
GAATGATAAAAATAGAGGTAAATATGACAATCGGTATTGATAAGATTGGTTTTGCAACCAGTCAATACGTTTTGAAATTACAAGATCTAGCAGAAACCCGAGGAATTGATCCTGAAAAATTGAGTAAAGGGCTACTTTTAAAAGAATTGAGTATTGCTCCTTTGACAGAGGATATTGTGACATTGGCGGCTAGTGCAGGAAATTCCATCCTGACTGAAGAAGATAAGCAAGAGATTGATATGGTTATCGTGGCGACAGAATCTGGAGTCGATCAGAGTAAAGCAGCTGCGGTTTTTGTACATGGTTTGCTTGGAATTCAACCATTTGCTCGTAGTTTTGAAATCAAGGAAGCTTGCTATGGCGCAACTGCGGCACTTCACTATGCTAAGTTACATGTAGAAAATTCTCCAAAATCAAAAGTTTTAGTACTTGCCAGTGATATTGCAAGATATGGGGTCGAAACTCCTGGGGAACCAACTCAAGGTGCAGGTTGTGTTGCTATGTTGATTAGCCAAAATCCACGTATTATGGTTTTCAATAACGATAACGTTGCGCAAACTCGTGATATTATGGATTTTTGGCGTCCAAATTATTCAACGACACCATTTGTAAATGGGGTCTACTCAACGCAACAGTATCTTGATAGCCTAAAAACGACTTGGGTAGAGTATCAAAAACGTTATGAATGTAGCCTGGATGATTTTGAAGCAGTATGTTTCCATTTACCATATCCCAAGTTGGCTCTCAAAGGATTGAAAAAAATCCTTGATAAGTCCTTTCCTCAAGAGAAGAAAGATGTGTTGCAAAAACACTTTGATGAGTCTATTATTTATAGCCAAAAGGTTGGAAATATCTATACTGGTTCACTCTTCTTAGGTTTACTATCTCTGTTGGAAAACGCAGACAGCCTTAAAGCTGGGGATAAGATTGCTCTCTACAGTTATGGTAGTGGTGCAGTATCCGAGTTCTTTAGTGTGGAATTAGTTGAAGGTTTTGAAAAGCAGTTGCAGAAAAATCGCCTAGCACTTCTAGATAGACGCCAAGCTTTGAGTGTTGCCGATTATGAACGAATGTTCTTTGAAGAAGCGAAATTGGATGAATCTGGTTCTGCGACGATGTCAGGTTATGAGGGACAAGATTTTGCCCTCATTGAGATTGTAGATCATCAACGTCGCTACAGCAAGGTTGAAAAATAATGAAAAATAGTTGGAATGGATTTGCTAAAAAATCTATCGAAGAGCGCCTGGAGCTAGTAAAAGCTCAGGCACTCACTTCTCTAGAAGCCAAAAAAAGTCTTGAGCAAAATGAAAATCTTAGTCTAGCAGTCGCGGACCAGCTGAGTGAAAATGTAGTGGGTACCTTCTCCCTTCCTTACTCAGTAGTTCCAGAAGTTCTGGTAAACGGTCAGGAGTACACAGTCCCTTACGTGACAGAAGAACCCTCTGTTGTTGCTGCAGCTAGTTTTGCTAATAAAATTATTAAACGGGCAGGGGGCTTTACTGCTCAAGTTCACCAACGACAAATGATTGGTCAGGTTGCCCTTTACAATGTTCCAGATGAAGAGCAGGCTCGTCAAAATATTCTTGATAAAAAAGCAAGTCTCCTTGAAATGGCTAATCGAGCTTATCCTTCTATTGTAAAACGAGGCGGTGGTGCGCGTGATTTACATGTGGAGCAGATTTCTGGAGAGACAGACTTTTTAGTGGTTTATCTTCATGTGGACACCCAGGAAGCCATGGGAGCCAATATGCTCAATACCATGCTTGAAGCTTTGAAACCTAGCTTAGAAGAGTTAAGCCAAGGACAAAGTTTGATGGGAATTTTGTCAAATTACGCGACGGATTCTCTAGTGACAGCTACTTGTCGCCTTGGTTTTCGTTATCTGAGCCGTCAAAAGGATGAAGCGCGAGAGTTGGCCGAAAAAATGGTTCTAGCTAGTCAATTTGCTCAGGCTGATCCCTATCGAGCAGCCACCCATAACAAGGGAATCTTTAATGGGATTGATGCCCTCTTGATTGCGACTGGAAATGATTGGCGAGCTATTGAGGCGGGTGCTCATGCTTATGCAAGTCGCGATGGTAGCTATCGAGGTCTTAGTCGTTGGACCATAGATTTAGAAACTGAAGAGTTAGTTGGAGAAATGACACTTCCAATGCCAGTTGCAACCAAGGGCGGCTCTATTGGTCTCAATCCTCGTGTTGTGCTTAGTCATGAATTGCTCGGTTATCCAACTGCTAAAGAATTAGCTCAAATTATAGTATCTATGGGATTGGCTCAAAACTTTGCAGCCCTTAAAGCTCTTGTCAGTACAGGGATTCAGTATGGACATATGAAATTACAAGCCAAGTCCTTAGCTCTCTTAGCAGGAGCCGGAGAATCAGAAGTCTCTCAGCTAGTAGCAAAATTGATTGCTGAAAAAATTTTTAATCTTGAAAAAGCCCAGGAACTTTTATCTGAAATACGTTCCACCACAAAAGAAAACTCAGACAAATAAAGTCTGAGTTTTTTAGTGCTATTAAATGCTTTTCCCTAGTAAGAGGGTGACGGGTAAAAAGTAACCAGTTGTTGCTACTTTTTTGCCCTCAATCTTTTGTAGTAGTAACTCAACGCATAAGAAGGCAATTTCTTCTAGAGGTTGCTTGACAGTTGTTAATTGTGGGTAATAATTTTCTATAAAGTAAGTTCCATCATAGCCGATGACCTTGAGTTGGTCTGGAACAGAAATTCCAAGCTCTTTTGCGATGTTGATGATTAAAATAGCAGTCAAATCATCTGAAGCAAAAATGGCATCTGGTTTTTGCTGAGTAAGGATGTTTTTTATTTCCATTTCCTTCCTTACAGGTGAAAAGTCACTAGAAACATTGATGATAGGAGCATCCGGTAAAATTGAAGCAAATCCAGCGTGACGGAGTCCCGTTGGAGAATTGGAGTTGTCATTTCCGGTAATCATGATGATGTCATTAGCTCCAGTTTTGACTAGAGTCTGGGCTGCCAGGACGCCCCCTCCATAGTTATCGGAAGATACGACAGGAATATCAGGAGAAAGGTTTCGGTCAAAGGAAATGATAGGTGCTGTAACTCGGTTGTAGTCTTCGATTCCTAGGTTGTGACTTCCTGAAATAATGCCGTCGACTTGATTGGCTTCTAGCATCTCAATGTATTCTCGCTCCTTTTCAGAGTCGTGCTCGCTATTACAGATAATCGTTTTATACCCTTTTTTAAAGAGTTCATGCTCGAGTTTATCAATCAATTCCGCATAGAAAACATGACGTATATTAGGAAAGATTAAACCGATTAGTTTAGCGGATTTACCTTGAAGACTACGAGCTAGGTTATTGGGTTTATAGCCCAGCTCACGCATAGCATCATTGACTTTTTGGATGGTTTTCTCTGAAAGATAGCCCTTTTTATTGATGACGCGTGAGACGGTAGTTGGGCTGACGCCTGCTAATTTTGCGACATCAGTTAGTTTTGCGACCATAATCTAATTCATAGTAAGTTCCAGTTGGGTTCCCAGACTTAATCAAAATTCCATTTTGATCTTCATGAGGGAAGACACGACCAGAAAATACTTTTTCTCCTTTATTGATGAAAATTTCAAAGACAGAGTTGTCGATGAAGATAGTTACAGTAGTAGCTTGGTTGTCAATTGAACATGAGCGAGTCGTTCCAAATTCTTGAGCATATTGCTCACCTGCTTGACTGCGATCAACAATTACTTGACCATTGACAAGGTCAAAGTTGATAGAAAGTCCCTTGCCCTCCTTATCAGCAAGTAGAACAATTTCACTTTGACTATTAGTTTCTAGGTTAAGCTCAAGTTCGTAGGTGTTTTTGGTTTCAGAACGATTTGAAAATTCTTCTTCTGAAGCTCGGAGGTCCTGGATAGCTGCTACAGGATACTGATAGAGTTTGCCATCCTTGATTGTAAGTTCTTTGACCAATGAGAAAGTTCCCTGATGATCGAAACGATCAGATGGGTAAGAAACATCTGGTAGGCCAAGCCAACTAACAGCAAGAGCACGTCCATCAGGAGCATTAAAGGCCTGAGTAGCGTAGGCTTCAAATCCATAGTCAAGGTTGTGAAGTTCTGATACATCTACCATACGAGCATTTTCTGGGTCAAAGGAAGCACCAATTTTATACATATTTGGATAGATGTTATCATAGTCAAGAACCTTTTTATCCAAACCTTGTGGACAGTAGAGAAGGACAGGCTGTTCTCCAACAAAGACAAGATTTGGACACTCCATCATGTAGGCAGTGCGGTCATTGTTAAAGTCAAGGTCAGCAACTTCTTGCCAGTTTTTATAATCATTATTGACAGCCTTATAGAGACGTACAAAGCCTTTTTTCTCCAAGTCTTGACCACCAACAATAGCGTAGTATTGACCTTTGAAGTTAAAAATTTGTGGATCGCGGAAGTGGTCAGTAGCATCAGCAGGTTGATCAATCAAGACCTTGTCAATCTTTTCAATCTTACCGTCTTTATCCATCAAGGCACCAATCTGATAAGGGTGGCGAACCCAATTTTCATCACGGACATTACCTGTATAAAATAAGAACAATTGATCCCCAAACTGCATAGCAGATCCTGAGTAAGCGCCATGACTATCAAGAGGTGTATCAGGCAAAAGTTTCACTCCTGTTTCCTTAAAGTGAATGAGATCATTACTTTCAAGTTGTACCCAAGATTTCAAACCATGGGCCGCACCAAAGGGGAAGTTTTGATAGAAGAGAATCCACTTGCCATCAAAACAAGAAAAACCGTTCGGGTCGTTAAGGAGTCCTTCCTTTGGTTCAATGTGATAGCTGACATGCCATGGGGATTGTGCCATCTTTTCTTGGATTTCTTTTCTTTCTTCTTGTGTCCAATCTTCATAACGTCTGTAACGACGTTCGGTAGTCCATTCCATTTATATTCCCTCCATAAATTCTGCTATCTTTATAGTAAACGTTTCCTTTTAAAAAAGCAAGTCTTTTATCATAAAATTAAGAAAAAAATGTCAAACGATTGACAGAAACAGATTGAATAAATTTATGAAAATAAATGAAAAAATGAAAGAATTTGCAAAAAAATTCTTAAAAACCACACAATAATAGGTAAAATATTGCTTGTTTTATTTAAAAAACATCAAAAACAATCAAAAAAATTAAAATGCTAAAATTTTTTCTGCAAAACGCTTGACATATTTTAAAAACATGATAGAATTATATGCGTAGGGCGGATAAAATCGCTTTCAAACATTTTACAAATTTTTTATAAGGAGATTTTTGCAAATGACGAATACAGAAATTGCAAAAAAAGTCATCGAAGCCTTAGGTGGACGTGAGAACGTTAATAGTGTAGCTCACTGTGCGACTCGTCTTCGCGTTATGGTTAAAGATGAAGCGAAAATTAACAAAGATGCTATCGAGAGCTTGGAAAAAGTTCAAGGTGCTTTCTTTAACTCAGGTCAATACCAAATCATCTTTGGTACGGGTACAGTAAACAAGATGTACGATGAAGTCGTAGCTCTTGGATTGCCAACTTCTACAAAAGCTGAGATGAAGGCAGAAGCTGCTAAACAAGGGAATTGGTTCCAACGTGCTATCCGTACTTTCGGTGACGTATTTGTACCAATTATTCCAGTTATCGTAGCAACGGGTCTCTTCATGGGTGTTCGTGGTCTCTTGAACGCTCTTGGAATGACGCTTCCAGAGGATGTAACAATTTATACTCAAATCTTGACTGACACAGCCTTTATTATCTTGCCAGGTTTGGTTGTTTGGTCAACCTTCCGTGTATTTGGTGGTAATCCAGCCGTTGGTATTGTTCTTGGTATGATGCTTGTTTCTGGTTCACTTCCTAATGCTTGGGCTGTTGCTTCTGGTGGCGAAGTAACTGCAATGAACTTCTTCGGATTTATCCCAGTTGTTGGTTTGCAAGGATCAGTTCTTCCAGCTTTCATCATCGGGGTTGTCGGAGCTAAATTTGAAAAAGCTGTTCGTAAGGTTGTTCCAGATGTTCTTGACCTCTTGGTAACACCATTCGTAACACTCCTTGTAATGTCAATTCTTGGATTGTTTGTTATCGGACCAGTCTTTCACGTTGTTGAAAACTACATCCTTATCGGAACAAAAGCTATTCTTAATTTGCCATTTGGTCTCGGCGGTTTCCTTATCGGTGGAGTTCATCAGCTAATCGTCGTATCAGGTGTTCACCACATCTTCAACTTGCTTGAAGTGCAATTGCTTGCTGCTGACCATGCTAACCCATTCAACGCTATCATTACTGCTGCCATGACTGCTCAAGGTGCTGCGACAGTAGCCGTTGGTGTGAAAACTAAAAATCCTAAACTTAAAACACTTGCTTTCCCAGCTGCTCTTTCTGCCTTCCTAGGTATTACTGAGCCTGCTATCTTCGGGGTTAACTTGCGTTTCCGTAAACCATTCTTCCTTTCATTGATTGCTGGTGCAGTCGGTGGTGGACTTGCTTCAATCCTTGGTCTTGCCGGTACTGGTAATGGTATCACAATCATCCCTGGTACAATGCTTTACATTGGTAACGGACAACTTGCACAATACCTTCTAATGGTAGCTGTATCATTTGCACTTGGTTTTGCACTTACTTACATGTTTGGTTACGAAGATGAAGTAGAAGAAGTTTCAGGAGCAATTTCTGAAGCTGAAACTGACCGTTTAACAGAAGAAGCAGTGACTGGTACTGTTGTTGCACCTAGCGAAGGTATCATCCAAACACCAATCGTTGGTGATGTAGTTGCCCTTTCAGATGTCAATGACCCAGTATTCTCAAGCGGAGCTATGGGACAAGGAATCGCCGTGAAACCTAGTCAAGATGTTGTTTATGCACCAGCTGATGCTGAAGTAACAATCGTCTTCCCAACTGGCCATGCTTATGGTTTGAGAACATCTAACGGTGCTGAAATCTTGATTCACGTTGGTATCGACACTGTTTCAATGAACGGTGAAGGCTTCAACCATAAAGTTGCTCAAGGTGACAAGGTTAAAGCTGGAGATGTTCTTGGAACATTTGACTCTGCTAAGATTGCTGCTGCAGGTCTTGATAACACAACAATGGTTATCGTGACGAACACTGCTGACTTTGCTTCAGTAAATCCAGTTGCTTCTGGATCAGTTGCTAAGGGGGATGCAATCATCGAAGTTAAAGCTTAATACTCTTCGAAAATCAAATTCAAACTGCGTCATACTCGCTTTGCCGTACTCAAGTACTGTCCGCAGCTCGATTCCTAGTTTGTTCTTTGATTTTCATTGAGTACACTACTTTCGATTTAATAGATCAAAAAACGAACAAATGTCATGTTTGTTCGTTTTTCTTGAATGGAAAGTTTACAGAGGAAAATCTGAAATATAGAGTAACTTTCATTCTGGAAAATGCTATAATAGAAAAATAAATACAAGAGGTTTGTCATGACAAAATTATATGGAAGCTTGGAAGCAGGTGGTACGAAATTTGTCTGTGCTGTCGGTGATGAAAACTTTAACGTTGTAGAAAAAGTACAATTTCCAACAACAACTCCTATCGAGACAATCGATAAAACCATCGAATTCTTTTCAAAATTCGATAATCTTGCAGGACTTGCCATTGGTTCATTTGGTCCTATAGATATCGATAAAAACTCTAAAACATATGGTTTTATCACAACAACTCCAAAACCTCACTGGGCAAATGTTGATTTGCTTGGTGCCCTTCGTCGCGCTTTAAATATACCAATGTACTTCACAACAGACGTAAATAGCTCTGCCTACGGTGAAGTGGTTGCTCGTAATAATGCTGGTAGTCGTATCGAAAACTTGGTTTATTACACAATCGGTACAGGTATCGGTGCTGGGGTTATCCAGCGTGGGGAATTTATTGGTGGTGTTGGCCACCCTGAGATGGGGCACTACTATGTGGCAAAACACCCAATGGATGTTGAAAAAGAATTTAACGGTGTATGTCCTTTCCATAAAGGTTGTTTGGAAGGGCTTGCAGCTGGCCCAAGCTTGGAAGCTCGCACAGGAACTCGTGGTGAAAACATTGAACTGAATAGTTCTGTTTGGGATGTTCAAGCTTACTATATTGCTCAAGCTGCAGTAAACGCAACTGTAACTTTCCGTCCAGATGTTATCGTATTTGGTGGTGGGGTTATGGCTCAACAACACATGCTTGATCGTGTGCGCGAGAAATTCACGTCCTTACTCAATGGTTACCTACCAGTTCCGGATGTACGTGACTATATCGTAACACCAGCTGTTGCAGCTAATGGTTCAGCTACACTTGGGAACTTTGTTCTTGCTAAGAATGTTGCAAAATAAGTATAAAAAAGGAGGTCGGGATTTATCCCGTCCTCTTTCTTTAGTCTTTTTCTATTTTCGTTTCCTGGTGGAAAATATTTTGCCAAGTCTCGTGCCTGCGCCAGATACTGGTATGGATAGTATCACCGACTTGGTAGCGGATAAGTTTAGTCTTTTGACTGATAGAAGTTAAATGAAGCTCCTTAATAGCAGAGGTTAATTCTTTTTCAGCCTTATAGGCTTCCTTGTCCAGTTCTTGCCCGTTTTGGCGGATATAAATGAAGTCTTCAGTCAATAACTCTTCCAGTTGATTTCCTTGGTCAATCAGTTGCTTTCTCATGAGCAATTTTTTATAGACATTATCTAGGATTTCATCTTCAGGAATAGGGGCTGGTTCGATATGGATATCGGTATCAAAGACGCCAAATCGTTCTGTCAGCATGGATTCTACCTGATCTGCAATTTCGTGACTCTCGAAAACAGAAAGGTCTGGGTTCATCTCAAGAGTAATGTCTAGGTAAATATTACTTCCATAAGTACGACCCCGTTGTGATTTGACCTTACTAATCTTGGGAATTTCCATGATAGCCTTTTGGTAATCTTCGAGCAAGTGTTCATCAAAACCATCAGAAAGACTGAAGGATGACTCGATAAAGATATCATAGGCAGTTTTTAGGATAAAGAAGGTAATGACGATGGCAACCAACTTATCCACGAGAGGGAAGTTGAAACTGCTGGCTAGGATGGCGATAGTGGTTCCAAGTGAAGTGACCGCATCTGATAGATTGTCCTTGGCAGCAGCTTTCAGCGCCTTAGATTTGGATTGCTTACTGAGGTGAGTGTTGTAGAGATAGACTCCAAACATAATCACTGCAGAGATTACTCCCAGAATCGCACCAAGTGGATCAATCACAGTTTCTTCGCGACTGATAATCTTTTGAATCGTATCTCGCAAGACATCAAAACCAACATAGAACATGATGATAGAGGTGATAAGACTTGCCAAGTCCTCGATTTTCCAGTGACCGAAACGATGGTCTCTATCTGCTGGTTGGCGGGCCAAACGAATCCCAATGAGGAGGGCGACGTTCCCAATGATATCTGAAACGTTGTTAAAACCATCAGCTACCAAACTAGATGAGTGAAGGAGGTGGCCTGTTGCTAACTTAGCTGCTGATAAGAAAAAGTAGGTCAAGATGCTAATAATAGCACCACGTTCAGCTAATTTCAAGTTTGAAACTGATTGATTCATCTAACTCTCTTTCTAGAATTTTTGTATTCTATCATTATACTGGTTTTCCAAGGAAAATTCAATGAATAGGAGAATATTATTGATTTTTATACAAAGTAACTTTTTTTAAAAAGAAAAATATGATAGACTTAATTTGTATGGTTATGTATTTAGGAAAAATATAAGTATTGATGAAGTTATCATACTGAACTTTCCTACTATATTTTTAAATATTTACAATAGGATTAGTTATAATCTATGAAATAAAAGATGGAATGATAAATCATTTAATTGATTATTCTGTAAATGAAAGAAAAGTTGCCGGCTATATACATCAACATACAAATGAACAAGATAGAATAAATAGTCACAGACTCAATGGGATTATTTATCTTTATAGTGAGAGATTATCTAGTACAAAATTCTTCTTTGTTCCGTCTTTGAAAGATGAGACTCCAATTATTGATTCTTTCAAAGAATCATTTGAAACGAATTCACCCAGGGACATTGATTTTGATTCTAAGTGGGATTATGATAGGTGGATGGATTCATTTATAAAAGAACTTATTCAAAAAAATATCATGAGGAAAAACAAATCGATATAATGAAAATATATCAGAAAAACTAGGAGAAAAAAATGAATAGAAATAATCCAGTTTTATATATTGTAATTCCTTGTTATAACGAGGAAAAGGTATTGCCTTATACAAACCCAATGTTTGTTGAAAAAATTGAAACCTTAATTGAGAAGAGAGAAGTTCATCCACAAAGTAAAGTAATGTATGTCAATGATGGTAGTAAGGATGCTACGTGGGAACTGATTCAACAATATTCGAAGGAAAATAGTCACGTAGTAGGAATTGCTCAAAGCAGAAATAGGGGACACCAAAGTAGTGTTCTTGCTGGGATGCATGAAGCTGCCAAATTTGCGGATATTGTCATTACTATAGATGCAGATGGTCAAGACGATATCAATTGTATGGACCAAATGGTGGCAGAATACAAAGATGGATCAGAAATTGTATATGGTGTACGTGATAACCGAGATACCGATTCGGCCTTTAAGCGAATTACTGCAGAAGGATTTTACAAAGTGATGCACCTATTTGGAGCGGATGTTGTTTTTAATCATGCTGATTATCGCTTAGTTTCCAAACGATTCATTCACGAACTTGCTAAATTTAAAGAAGTGAACTTATTCCTTCGTGGGATTATGCCTCTTGTGGGATTTAAGTATTCATACGTGACTTATAAACGTCATGAACGGATTGCAGGAGAAAGTCATTATCCGCTTGCGAAAATGTTAGGTCTTGCCATCGATGGAATTACAAGTTTATCTATCAAACCGATTCGCATCATTACAGTTGTTGGTGTTCTTACTTCATTCTTTAGTTTCGCTCTTATCATTTGGGTACTTTGGGCTAAGTTGTCGAATAATTCTGTTGCTGGTTGGGCAAGTACGTATGCCATTGTGAGTTTATTAGGTGGAGTCCAATTAATTAGTTTGGGTGTTATCGGTGAGTATATCGGAAAGATTTATTTAGAAGCAAAAGAACGCCCTAGATTCATTATTGGAGAACGTACCTATGAAAGTAAAGAGGAAGAATAGAATTAGAAGGATTATTAGGGAGTAAATAGGTTCATAGAACAACTGTGACAGATAAAAATATCTATAAAAGTTTAGGAAAGAGATTATGTCCGCTAGCATAATGATCATAAAGTTTATGTCGTAATATCATCCCGTGTGATAGAAGATAATGGATAAAAAGGTGAATCTTATAAATTTTGTATAAAGAAGTGTCTATTATTCAGAATATAATTATAATTGGTGAAAACAATGAAAATAAATACTAATTTTAAAAAAATAACAAATATATTTTATGGTGTAGTCTTCTATTTAACATCCGCTATTCTTTCGTTACTCATTTTATCGTCTTTATTTTTTACAGTATATATACCATTGTCTATCAAAGAAAAAATTGAATTTTATAATTCAACATGGTATTTTCCAATAGTTATTTTTCTTTTTGTATTTGTGCTTTTTAAAAGTAAAAAATTAGTAGAGAAGTTTTCATCTAATAAGTTATTTTTAATACTTTCTGTTACTTATCTTATCGTAGGAATCTTTCTTATTTATCGATTAGTTGGTGGATTAAGAGCTGATGCTTACTATGTTTATCAAGCTGCAAAAGAATTCAATAGTGGTGTTTTTGACAGTTTAACTAATAAAGGTGGTTATCTATATATATATCCTCATCAATTAGGACTAACCTCATTAGAAAGAATATATGTTTCCCTATATGATAACGAAAAGATGTTTTATTTTATTAATTTACTCTTTATACTAGGAACAAATTTCTATCTCTCTAAAATTAGTTTAAAACTTTTTAAAAGTCAGTTAGTTACGAATTACAGTATCATTTTATCATTCTTATTTTTCCCACATTTTTTCTTTTTGACATTTGTGTACGGAACAATACCAGGTTTATTTTTAATGGTATTTGGATACTATCACCTTTTAAAATATAATGAAACTTCTCGTTATTATAATGTGTTATTGAGCATACTTAGTTTTGCTTTAGCATGTCTGATTAGAAATAATTTTTACATTTTCGTCATTGCTATTATTTTGATACAAATTTTTAGTTTTCTTGAAAATATAAAATGGAGAAAAGTAATTATTACAAGTTTAATAGTAATAAGTATTCCTACGTCTTCATATCTTTTGAAAAAATATTATCAAAATGTCACTCATAATCCCATCCCTCAAGGGGTACCTATGATTTCTTTTGTTACTATGGGGACGCAAGATAATCCCAATGTACCTACTTTAGGAGGTTGGTGGGATGGTTACAATACATCAGTATTAGTTGAAAATGATTTTGATCAAAGTAAGGCTGTCCAACAAGCTAAAAGTGATCTAAAAGAAAATCTTCGAACTTTCTATAAACAACCTAAGTATGCATTAAAATTTTTCTATAAAAAAATTCTATCTACATGGTTGGAACCGACTTTCCAATCAATATGGACAGGCCCTCTTACTGAAAAAGGAAATATACAAAATTCAAGAATTTTGAAGAGTATTTATGAAGAAAAAAGTGGATACTATTTCTTAAATTCTTTCGGTAAAGTTTTTACGGTTTCTATTTATTTACTAGCACTGATTGCTGTAATCTATTATATTATTAGTAAAAAATTTTCTGTATTTGAACTGTTTACAATTATTTTCTTTCTTGGAGGATTCTTTTTCCATCTTCTATGGGAAACAAAGAGTCAATATGTGTTCATATATGTATTACTTTTGATTCCTACTGCTGCAAATGGATTAGATAAAATAACATCCATATTATATAAAAAAGGGGTAATAAGCAATAGTAACTAAAAAATCCTTTTTTAACTTATATATAGAATGATTCATAGTGAAATAGTTTAATTTTAAGGAAGGTTAACCAAATCTATATAAAATGTATTGCTTTTTGATATTTACTAACTACTTTGTTACTGTTGATTTTTTTATTTTGATTCATTATTGGAGAACGTACCTATGAAAGTAAAGAGGAAGAATAGAATTAGAAGAAATATTAGGGAGGAAATAAGTTCATGGAACAACTGTCACAACTAAAGCTAATGCTACACAAAAAATGGGCTCAATCCATACTTTTAAGCGGCTTTTTTACACTTATGGTTTGGGCGGTCATGGCGACAAGCGTTCGAAAAGGATTACCTTTTTTAGATGCGGGACTATTTGAATATTTTGGATTTGCGATGTCCAAAGGAGATGTTCCCTATCTAAATATTTTTGACCATAAAGGCCCTGTGATTTTCTTAGTGAATTATATTGGATACGCACTTGCAGGTCCATTTGGAATTAAGTGTTTATATTTACTGTGCATTTTTATCTTTTTCAATATCTGTTACGCGATTGGAAGATTATTTGCGAGTGTGACTTCTATCTTTTTTGTAGATACAATTATCTATTTTGTACTCATTGTTTACTTTGATGGCGGTTGGGGACTAGAAGGTTATATGCTTCCGTTTATTGCCTTTTCTCTCTTTGTATTTATCAAATATTTATTGCATGAACAACTTGAAAATAGAGATATCGTACTTGTAGGCTTCTCATTTGCAGTGGTCTTACTTACAAAAGCCAATATGATTGGACTCTGGATTGTTTTTTCACTCTACTTATTAATGGAGTTCATATACAAAAAAGCTTACAAGCGATTGTTAGAGGTTGTTCTCTATTTTGTTGGAGGAGCTTTGGTATTTGCACTTCCTGTCTTTATCTATTTAGGAGTGACGGGTTCTTTTTCGCAGATGCTCTTTCAATCAATTTCGCTAAATATTATTTACTCAAAAGAAGCAAGTGACATTACAGTAGGAAAAATGCTGGAATGGTACTTTACTTTAAGCAATAGTTTCTACTTGAATTTAATGATGATTCTTGCGACAGCTATTTTTGCAAAGAAGAAAAAAACAGTATTGTGGGTTTTAAATATCACTTTCCTTTGGTGTTTATATTTAACATTGATTTCTAGAAGACAATACTTGCATTACTTTATTGTGTTATTGCCATTTTATGTTCCATATATTGCTGTTGTTCTAGGTGAAGCAGAAAAATATTTTACCAGTAAAAAAATTCTCTTATTTTCAACACTTATTTGCTTCTTGTTTTTCAATAGTTTTAAGACAGTAGGTGATAAATGGAGTCATCGCTATGATGATCAAGCCATTGCTGAACAATACGTTGGGCAGTATCTTCAAGAAAAAACGAAACCAGATGAAAGAATCTATGCTCATAATTCTGGAGGAATCGTTTATCTTGATGCTGATCGTTTATCAAGCACACGTTTCTTCTTTATACCAGCGTTAACAGATGTTAAACCGATTTATCAGTTATTCGTCGATAGCTTTGAGAAGAGCCTCCCTAAATACATTGTTTATCGGAAGAATAGTGAAATCAAAAATGAGATTGATCAGTATGTCAAAAATGAGATTGACCAAAAGTATCAGTTGGACAATACCATTGGTGTCTTTGAACTGTATCGGTTGAAATGATGGTTTTATCTTGTCATTTTTGGAGTGGTCATGGAATTCACTAGTCTTCCGTTATCAGTACCCAAGTCCTTGGAGAAATCTAAAGGAACTAGGGGACTGTGAATTTTCGTCTCTTATGGTCTAACGGCTATAAGGGATTTTTATTTTTACAAGGAGGAATACATTGAATTTAAAAGTAATAAAAATATGTTGGATACTATTCTGAAAAAATAAATTAGACTTTATGGAATGGATGAGCAAGCTTAACATATACTTATTGTATGTAACGAGAAATAATTGGTATTATAAACTATTCTAATAATCAATTAAGGAACATGGTTTATCGATAGACTCATGAATAAAAATAATATTGAAAGGACGGCTCAATAGTATACACTTTTTAAAAAATATGTTTTATCAAACGATTATGAAATAAGAGGTTTACAAGGATGAAATGGATGGCTTTTTGGTTTGAAATATGATAAAATGGTTACGTAAATTTTACGTAGAAAACGGTTAAGTTGAAGGAGTTTGGATGAAAACGTTGATTGTTATTCCGGCTTTAAATCCTCCAATGGAATTAATAGATTACATTGAAAAGTTAAAGAATTCTGGACTGGACGATATATTGATAGTGGATGATGGGAGTAGGAAGGAGTTCTATACTCTTTTTGAAGAGTTAAACACAAAATATGGTTGTCAGATATTGAAGCATGCAAAAAATTTAGGTAAAGGGCGCGCACTGAAAAACGCCTTTAACTATTTCCTTACTATGCCAAATGTAGAAGAGTTTAATGGGATTGTCACTGCAGACTCAGATGGCCAACATAGAGTTGAGGATGTCTTGTCTATGGTAGACACGATTTCTAATTATCCGGATTCTTTAATTCTAGGTTGTCGGGATTTTGATTCTGAAAATGTGCCACCAAAAAGTAAATTTGGGAACAAACTGACTAAATTAGTATTTAAACTACTTTACGGTAGAAAAATAACGGATACCCAAACAGGACTAAGAGGTTTTCCAAAAGCAATCTTAAGTGGAATGTTGGAGATTCCAGGCGAACGTTTCGAATATGAAACCAAAATGCTCATTCATGCATTTGATAAAGCTATCCCAATACAAGAAATAACGATCGAAACCATTTATTTTGACGGCAATGCAGAAACTCATTTTAATCCTATTAAAGATTCTTTGAGAATTTACAAAGTAATCTTTGCTTCCTTCTTTAAATATTTATTATCTTCTCTTTCTTCCTTTCTATTAGATATTGGATTGTTTCAATTTTTCCTATGGAGCGCCTTAGCTGTAGGAATTCATAGAGGAGCATTATTAATCATACCTTCGACTATTTTAGCAAGAGCAATATCATCTTATTTTAATTTTACAATGAATAAGAACTATGTCTTTAATGGAGAAAAAAGGATCCATAGAACAATTGTAAAATATTATAGCTTAGCTATTTTCCAAATGTTGTTATCTGCAGCAATGGTGACAGTTATTTGGAATACATTTTCGGGATCTGAAACTGCTATAAAAATAGTAGTGGATTCAATCTTGTTCCTTGCTAGTTATCAAATCCAAAGAAGGTGGGTGTTTAAATAGTGTTAAAAACATTTAAAAATCATAGAAATTTATGTCTTAGTTTCATGAATGCTTGCTGCTTAACTCTAATGTTAACATTTAATAGAACTATACCCGTCACCAGTTTTAAAACTTTTTTGGAACTATTTCAATCAGATACAACAGTTTCTGTAACAATCTTTATATTTTCATTATATTTTTTCTCAAAAATAAAGATATCAAAATTACAAACGAGAGAAAATGTAATAGTGAGTGTATTTGGATTGTTCCTCTCGATTTTTCATATCGTTGGGAGTGATGTAACATATACACATTCTACATTAAGAGGGGCAGTAAATAAATTTTCGATTGTAGCTTTTTTGTTGCTAGTTGGGATTTCATTTTTTGCAATAAAAACCTTATTGGTGTTATTAGTGAATTGGTTTTCGCAGCAAAAGTTAAACTCTATTCATGTAGGGCAGAGAAACTTTAGAAAAAAAATGTATTTTGGGATGTTCCTACCTTTTGTAGCGATTCGCGTATTTTTTTTCTTTATTTTTTTTCCAGGCTCTACAACTTGGGATAGTATGTATATTATTAAGGAAGGGTTAGGATACTGGCCATTAACGAACTCACACCCATATATATACACGTGGATAGTTAGCTTGTTTTCAAAATTAGGCATTAAGCTATTTGGAAGCTTAGGAATTGGTATTTCAATTTTTAATTTTCTTACCTTAATTGTAACATCTGTTATTGTTGTTTTTGTTCTCTATAAATTTTTTGAGATTTTTAATATTAATAAATATTTAAAAGTTGGATTATTTATTTTTTATGCTTTTTTCTCCAATTTTATTGTAATAAGTTTTACTTTATATAAAGACGTTTACTTAGTTGACTTCTTACTTCTGTTTTTCTTATCAATGATTTTTATCATTTATTTACCTGAACGGTTTTTCTCTAGTTCTTATAGCTTACCCTTATTTGTATTATCTTTCTTAGGGGTCTATATGCTACATAGAAAAGCAGTTATTTACGTATTAGTCGGTGTCGTTGTACTTTTTTTGTATAGTAAATTGTATAAGAAACAAATTGCGAAATATGTGATTGTTTCAGTTTTGGTAACTTTGCTATTCAATGCATTAGGCACTTTTGCTTTAAAACCGGAAGCATCAAAGAAACAGTATGACTACTTGGCTTCAAGGTTTCAGCAACTAGCAGCAGCAGTTTACTATCATCCAGATAGTTTTACTAAAGATGAATTAGAATTTTATGATTCAACCTTAGGATTGGAGAACAATAAAAATTTTTTGTATTATGAAGCTGATCCTATAAAAGATTCAATGAAAAACGAACAGTTTCAAGGGAAAGAGAAGGAATTTTTCAGAATATGGTGGAAGGGCTATAAAACTCATCCCAAAATATATATTGATGCGATATTAAACTTGTCTGTTTCTTATTGGTATATTTATGATACGCCTGACAGAGCATATATATCAAATTACTACCATAACATGTATGAGGGAAAGAATAACTGGTTTGGAGATAAAATAATATATGACAAAGGATACTCTTTGTTGTTATCGGAAAATGCGTATAGCAAACTGTATATAAATGTTTACGAGATCTTCTGGGCTTTAGGAAAACTGTCAATTATCAGTGTATTTTATAGACCAGGTTTTTATACAATCGTATTACTACTGATACTAATGCTAGCTATCTTAAAACGAGATAGAAGACTTTTGCCAATAGTATTTTTTGTTTTATCTATTATTTTAACATGCATCTATTCACCCGTTGCAAATTATTTTAGATATTCTTATGCTTATATGATGATTATTCCTTTATTATTACCTTTATTGTTTTTAAAAAATTCTGAGGAATTGCAGGATGAAAATGATGGTTTGTTCCTTGAAAACTTTTGAAATTCTGATATAATAGAACTACTCAAGGGAGTAGCTGGCAGAAACCTGCGATAGTGTCGTCATTACGAATTATTTCCGGCACTATATTAAACAGCGAGACTTGTTTTTTTAAAAAACAGGTCTCTTTTTTTGTAAAAAGAGGCCAAAAAGGAGGAGACTGTTTTGTCAAAAGAACAAAATAAAGACTTGTTTTACACACAAGCCTCAGAAGAAGTCCTAAAGAACTTGGACTCATCGATCGAAGGTTTGTCAACTGCTCAAGCTCAAGAACGCTTAGCGACTTATGGTCGTAATGAGTTGGAAGAGGGAGAGCAACGTAGCCTACTAGCTAAATTCCTTGATCAATTTAAGGATTTGATGATTATCATCTTGCTTGCGGCAGCGGCACTTTCTGTGATTACAGAAGGAATGGACGGTCTAACGGATGCCATTATCATCTTGGCTGTTGTAGTCTTGAATGCTGCCTTTGGGGTTTACCAAGAAGGGCAAGCAGAAGCAGCCATTGAAGCTCTGAAAAATATGTCTAGCCCGATGGCCCGTGTTCGTCGGGATGGCCATGTTATTGAGATTGACTCAAAAGAATTGGTACCTGGAGATATCGTCTTGCTTGAAGCGGGAGATGTAGTGCCTGCTGATATGCGTTTGCTTGAAGCGGCGTCTCTTAAAATAGAAGAAGCAGCTCTTACAGGGGAGTCTGTGCCAGTTGAAAAAGATGTAACAGGACTTGTTGAAGCTGATGCAGGTATCGGGGATCGTGTTAACATGGGTTACCAAAACTCAAACGTAACATACGGTCGTGGTATTGGTGTCGTGACCAACACTGGTATGTACACAGAAGTTGGTAAGATTGCGGATATGTTGGCTAATGCTGACGAGACAGAGACACCATTGAAGCAAAGCTTGGAACAATTATCTAAGGCCTTGACTTACTTGATTGTTGTGATTGCCGTTATTACTTTCTTGGTTGGTGTCTTCGTTCGTGGCGAACATCCATTAGAAGGTTTGATGGTTGCAGTTGCTCTTGCGGTTGCTGCGATTCCAGAAGGTCTCCCTGCCATTGTTACTATCGTTCTATCTTTGGGAACTACAACTCTTGCTAAACGTAATTCGATTGTTCGTAAATTGCCAGCGGTTGAAACTCTTGGTTCAACAGAAATCATCGCATCTGATAAAACAGGTACTTTGACCATGAACCAAATGACGGTTGAAAAAGTTTATACCAACGGTCAATTGCAAAGCTCGGCATCTGAGATTGCTGCTAGCAATAATACCCTCCGTATCATGAACTTTGCCAATGATACAAAGGTAGACCCATCTGGCAAGTTGATTGGGGACCCAACAGAAACCGCCTTGGTACAGTTTGGTTTGGACCACAACTTTGACGTTCGTGAAGTCTTGAAGGGCGAGCCACGTGTGGCGGAATTACCATTTGACTCAGATCGTAAGCTCATGTCTACTATCCATAAGGAAGCAGATGGTACCTATTTTGTAGCCGTTAAAGGTGCACCTGACCAATTGTTCAAACGTGTGACGCGTATTGAAGTCAATGGGCAAGTTCGCCCTATCACGGATGAAGATAAGAAAGCTATCCTTGCTACCAACAAAGATTTGGCTAAACAAGCCCTTCGTGTCTTGATGATGGCTTACAAGACAAGTAACGAAATTCCAACCTTGGAATCTGAAATTGTTGAGTCTGACCTTATCTTCTCTGGTTTGGTCGGAATGATTGACCCTGAGCGCCCAGAAGCTGCAGAAGCTGTTCGTGTCGCTAAAGAAGCAGGTATCCGTCCAATCATGATTACGGGTGACCACCAAGATACAGCAGAAGCTATTGCTAAACGTCTTGGTATTATCGATCCAAATGACACAGAAAACCATGTCTTTACGGGTGCTGAGTTGAATGAACTAACGGATGAAGAATTCCAAAAAGTCTTTAAGCAATACTCAGTTTATGCGCGTGTATCACCTGAACACAAGGTTCGGATCGTGAAAGCATGGCAAAAAGAAGGTAAGGTTGTTGCCATGACTGGTGATGGGGTTAACGATGCACCATCACTTAAGACAGCTGATATCGGTATTGGTATGGGGATTACAGGTACAGAGGTTTCTAAGGGAGCTTCAGATATGGTCCTTGCTGATGATAACTTTGCAACTATTATCGTAGCAGTTGAAGAAGGACGTAAGGTCTTCTCCAATATCCAAAAATCCATTCAATATCTCTTGTCTGCCAATATGGCTGAAGTCTTCACCATCTTCTTTGCGACTCTCTTTGGTTGGGATGTATTGCAACCAGTACATCTTCTCTGGATCAACTTGGTAACAGATACGCTACCAGCCATCGCTCTTGGTGTGGAACCAGCTGAACCAGGTGTCATGACCCACAAACCTCGTGGGCGTAAATCTAACTTCTTTGATGGTGGTGTCTTCGGTGCCATTTTGTATCAAGGTGTCTTCCAAACTTTACTCGTTCTTGGTGTTTATGGTTGGGCCTTGTTATGGCCAGAACATGCTACACGTGCGGAAATCCATGCGGATGCACTGACCATGGCCTTTGCGACTCTTGGTTTGATCCAATTGCTCCATGCCTTTAATGTGAAGTCGGTTTACCAATCCATCTTTAAAGTGGGCCTCTTCAAGAACAAGACCTTTAACTGGTCTATTCCACTCGCATTCGTTCTTTTAATGGCAACAATCGTTGTTCCAGGATTTAATAAACTCTTCCATGTCTCTCATTTGAGTTTGACTCAATGGTTAGCTGTTTTAACAGGATCCTTCTTGATTGTTGTCCTCGTTGAAATTGTAAAAGCTATTCAGCGCGCACTTGGAAAAGATAAAAATGCTATTTAAGCAGAAAAAAGTCATCTTCGGATGGCTTTTTTGTTTTTATATAAAATAAACGAAGAGTATAATTTTGTGCTATAATCAAGTAGACTGATATCGCATGGAGGAAAGAGTCTTGAAAAAGAAAATTGTAACAGATATTTTATTTCTATCGCAAGTATCCCGACCTGCTAGTCAGGAGGATTTACCTCTAGCAAAGGACTTACAGGATACCCTACAGGCCAATAAAGAGACCTGTGTCGGCCTAGCAGCTAATATGATTGGGGTGCAAAAGCGCGTGATTATCTTTAATCTTGGAATGATTCCCGTGGTTATGTTTAATCCAGTTCTCAAATCTTTTGAAAATCCATATGAGACGGAAGAGGGTTGTTTGTCTCTGACAGGTATGAGACAAACAAGGAGATATGAGAAAATTACCGTATCCTATAGAGATATTCATTGGCAAGAACAGACCATTACCTTGACAGGATTTCCGGCTCAGATTTGTCAGCATGAACTCGATCATTTGGAGGGGATTATCATTTAGGCTTAAATCCTTGGTAGTCCTAAAAAAATATGCTACACTAACACTATGAAAATTCTAATCCCAACTGCAAAAGAAATGAACACTGAAATCTCTAGTTTAGAAGCAAAACCCTTGCGTCCTGAAAGTCAGGCTATTCTGGAGGAGTTAGCAACATACTCTGTCCAAGAGCTGGAGAGTTTTTACAAGATATCATCTGAAAAAGCGCAAGAGGAGTATGAACGCATCCAGGCCTTGAAAAATGGGACTGCAAAATCATATCCAGCCTTGCAACTCTTTGATGGGCTCATGTATCGTAACATCAAACGAGAAAAACTAAGCAAGGCAGAGCAGGCCTATCTAGAGGAACATCTCCTAATTACGACTGCTTTTTATGGAGTAATTCCAGCCTTTGAACCGATTGCTCCTCACCGACTGGATTTTTTAATGAAGTTGAAGGTGGATGGTAAAAGTTTGAAGACACATTGGCAAACGGCATACAGTGAAGCTTTGGAAGGTGAGAATCTCATTTTTTCACTGTTATCCTCAGAGTTTGAGACTGTATTTCCAAAAGAAATCCGTGAAAAAATGGTGACCTTCAAGTTTATGGAAGAAAGAGATGGAAAACTAAAAATCCACTCTACCATTTCAAAGAAAGCTAGAGGGGCCTTCTTAACAGCTTTGATGGAACATCAAGTGACCTCAGTTGAAGAAATTAAAAATCTTAGCTTTTCGGGATTTAACTATCAGAGGGATTTGTCTACCCAAAATGAGTATATTTTTGTCAAATAAGAAAGGCGAAAGCTTGCGATGATACTACTAATCGTAAGCTTTTTTGTTTGCGAAGTCTTTTCGGTTGGAGTGGTAGGAATTTTCACAAAATTCTGGTATAATGTTTTTATTATAAAATTTCAAGGAGACACAGATGTCAGTTAAGATTGCATTACTTGGATTTGGTACAGTTGCGAGTGGTGTTCCTTTCCTTCTCAAGGAAAATGGAGAAAAAATAACCCAATCAGGTCATTCAGAGATTGAAGTAGCAAAGGTTTTAGTTAAGGATGAGGAAGAAAAAAATCGTTTACTTGCTGCTGGGAATGATTTTCATTTTGTAACAAATATTGACGAAATCTTGTCAGACAAAGATATTACAATTGTTGTTGAATTAATGGGGCGTATCGAGCCAGCCAAAACCTTCATGACACGTGCTTTAGAGGCAGGAAAACATGTCGTTACTGCCAATAAAGATCTTTTAGCCATGCATGGAACTGAATTGTTAGAGATTGCTAAGAAAAATCATGTTGCTCTTTATTATGAGGCAGCAGTTGCAGGAGGAATTCCAATCCTTCGTACATTAGCGAATTCCCTAGCTTCTGATAAAATTACGCGTGTCCTTGGTGTTGTCAACGGTACTTCCAACTTTATGATGACCAAAATGGTAGAAGAAGGCTGGTCTTACGAAGATGCGCTTGCTGAAGCTCAACGTCTTGGATTTGCTGAAAGTAACCCAACCAATGACGTTGACGGGATTGATGCGGCTTATAAGATGGTCATTTTGAGCCAGTTCGCTTTTGGGATGAATGTCAAGTTTGAAGATGTTAGTCATCAAGGAATTCGCAATATCACTCCAGAAGATGTAGCAGTTGCCCAAGACCTTGGTTATGTAGTCAAACTGGTTGGCTCAATCGAAGAAACACCTTCTGGAATCGCTGCCGAGGTTACTCCAACCTTCCTTCCGAAAGCTCATCCACTTGCAAGTGTTAACGGTGTTATGAATGCGGTCTTTGTGGAATCCATCGGTATCGGTGAGTCTATGTACTATGGACCAGGTGCAGGTCAAAAACCAACTGCAACAAGCGTTGTAGCTGATATTATCCGTATCGTTCGTCGTTTGAATGACGGTACCATTGGAAAAGACTTTAATGAATACAGCCGTCCAGTAGTTTTGGCTCAGCCAGAAGATGTCAAAGCCAACTATTATTTCTCAATTTTGGCTCCTGATTCTAAAGGCCAAATCTTGAAATTGGCTGAGATTTTTAATGCAGAAGATATTTCCTTCAAACAAATCCTACAAGATGGGAAACAAGAAGGCAAGGCTCGTGTCGTTATCATCACTCATAAAATCAACAAGGCACAGCTTGAAAATATTACAGCAGCTTTGAAGGCCTTGGCTGAGTTTGAACTTCTCAATACCTTCAAGGTTTTAGGAGACTAAGATGAAGATTATTGTACCTGCTACAAGTGCCAATGTGGGTCCAGGGTTTGACTCTGTTGGTGTAGCTGTAACTAAGTATCTAGAAATTCAGGTTTGTGAAGAACGTGAAGAATGGATGATTGAGCATCAATTAGGTAAATGGATTCCACGTGACGAACGTAATCTTTTGCTGAAGATTGCTCTACAAATTGTTCCAAACTTACAACCAAGACGTTTGAAAATGGTCAGTGATATTCCACTTGCACGTGGACTAGGTTCATCTAGCTCTGTCATCGTTGCAGGGATTGAACTGGCAAATCAACTTGGAAACTTGAAATTGAGCAAGCATGAAAAATTGCAATTAGCGACTAAGATTGAAGGGCATCCTGATAATGTTGCGCCTGCTATCTATGGAAATCTCGTGATTGCTAGCTCAGTCGAAGGTCAGGTTTCTGCTGTTGTGGCACCTTTCCCAGAGTGTGCCTTCCTAGCCTACATTCCAAACTATGAATTGCGTACTCGAGATAGCCGTGGTGTCTTGCCCAAGAAACTTTCTTATAAGGAAGCTGTTGCAGCAAGTTCTATCGCCAACGTAGCCATTGCAGCCCTATTGACAGGAGATATGGTCAAAGCTGGTCAAGCTATTGAGAGTGACCTCTTCCACGAGCGTTACCGTCAAGAACTGGTACGAGAATTTGCGACGATCAAGAAAGTTGCCAAGAGAAATGGCGCTTATGCGACTTACTTGTCCGGTGCTGGTCCAACTGTCATGGTATTGGCTGAGCCTGACAAGATGCCTAAGATTAAGGCAGAACTTGAAAAACAACCGTTGAAAGGCAAACTTCATGACTTGCAAGTAGATACACAAGGCGTTCGCGTCGAAGAAAAATAAAGATAGCGATAGGATGGGGAAACTCTTTAAGAGGGCTTCCTATCCTTTTTTTGAAAATGAAATAAGGAAAGTTAACTCTTTCCAAAATTTAGAGACCATTCTTGGTCAAGGAGGATTTGAAATGGCAGAAATATATTTAGCAGGTGGCTGCTTTTGGGGCTTAGAAGAATACTTTTCACGTATTTCTGGAGTACTTGAAACGACTGTTGGTTATGCCAATGGTCAGGTAGAAACTACCAATTATCAATTAATCAAAGAAACAGATCATGCAGAGACTGTGCAAGTTATCTATGATGAAAAGATAGTGTCGCTCCGTGAGATCTTGCTCTATTATTTCCGAGTCATTGATCCACTGTCTATCAATCAACAAGGAAATGACCGTGGTCGTCAATACCGCACAGGGATTTATTATCAAGACGAAGAGGATTTGCCAACTATCTATGCAGTCGTTCAAGAGCAGGAGCGTATGCTTGGACGCAAGATAGCAGTAGAAGTGGAGAAACTCCGTCACTACATCTTGGCTGAGGACTATCACCAAGACTACCTCAAGAAAAATCCTGGTGGCTATTGCCACATCGATGTGAGGGATGCAGAGAAACCACTGATAGACGCTGCTAACTACGAAAAACCGAGTCAGGCAGTTTTACGAGAAAATTTGTCAGAAGAATCCTACCGAGTTACCCAAGAGGCAGCGACGGAAGCTCCTTTTAGCAATGCCTACGACCAAACTTTTGAGGAAGGAATTTATGTCGATATCACGACTGGTGAGCCCCTCTTCTTTGCCAAGGATAAATTTGCCTCAGGCTGTGGTTGGCCAAGCTTTAGTCGTCCTATTTCCAAGGAACTCATTCATTACTACCAGGACTTGAGTCATGGTATGGAGCGAATCGAAGTCCGGTCACGTTCAGGCAATGCCCACTTGGGGCACGTCTTTACAGACGGACCTCAGGAACTGGGTGGATTGCGTTATTGTATCAATTCTGCTTCTTTACGATTCATTGCTAAGGATGAAATGGAAGAGGCTGGCTATGGTTACCTACTTCCATATTTGAACAAATAAAAAAGATGGTGGTTTTTCCACCTTCTTCATTTTGAAAATAGAAGGGACGTATGAAACAATTACTTTCTTACTTTAAACCCTACATTAAGGAGTCTTTCCTAGCGCCCTTGTTCAAGTTGCTAGAAGCCGTTTTTGAACTCTTGGTTCCCATGGTGATAGCAGGGATTGTTGACCAATCTATCCCTCACAAAAATCAGGGTCATCTGTGGCTGCAAATGGGGCTCCTCTTTTTGTTTGCAGTTATTGGTGTTTTGGTAGCTTTAGTGGCTCAGTTTTACTCAGCCAAGGCAGCAGTAGGATTTGCTAAGGAGTTGACCAATGACCTCTATCGTCATATTCTTTCCTTGCCCAAGGATAGTAGAGACCGTTTGACGACCTCGAGTTTGGTGACGCGTTTGACTTCAGATACCTATCAGATTCAGACAGGGATCAATCAATTTTTACGCCTATTTTTAAGGGCCCCTATTATTGTTTTTGGTGCCATTTTTATGGCTTATCGTCTCTCGCCTGAATTGACCTTCTGGTTTTTGGTCATGGTTGCCATTTTGTCCTTTGTCATTGTCGTGTTATCACGCTTGGTCAATCCTCTCTATAGTATTTTGAGAAAGAAAACAGACCAGCTGGTTCAGGAAACACGCCAACAGATACAAGGGATGCGTGTAATTCGTGCCTTTGGCCAAGAAAAACGAGAAATCGAGAACTTCCAAGTACTTAATCAAGTCTATACGGCTATCCAAATGAAAACAGGCTACTGGTCCAGTCTCTTGACACCCTTGACCTATTTGATCGTCAACGGAACTTTGCTGGTGATCATCTGGAATGGCTATATTTCTATCCAGGGAGGCTGGCTCAGTCAAGGTGCCTTGATTGCCTTAATCAACTATCTCCTGCAAATCTTGGTAGAGTTGATAAAACTAGCCATGCTCATTAATTCACTCAACCAGTCTTATATTTCTGCCAAGCGAATTGAAGAAGTCTTTGCAGAAAAGCCTGAAGATATACTGGCAGAAATTGCCCCAAAAGAAACCTCCTCGAACCAGTCCTTACGAGTTGAACACTTGAGCTTTACCTACCCAGATGCTGCTCAACCATCCTTGCGAAATCTTTCTTTTGCTATGCAACAAGGACAAATTCTTGGAATCATTGGGGGAACTGGTTCTGGTAAGTCAAGTTTGGTACAGGTCCTTCTCGGTTTGTACCAACCAGATAGTGGTAGTATAGCCCTATCCCAGGCTGGGAACAGTCCTCAAAATCTAGCCCAATGGCGGTCCTGGATGGCTTATGTCCCTCAAAAGGTTGAACTCTTTAAGGGAACCATTCGTTCTAACTTGACTCTGGGTATGGAAGAAACAGTCTCCAACCAAGAACTATGGCAGGCCTTAGAAATTGCCCAGGCCAAGGATTTTATTAGTGACAAGGAAGGTCAGCTGGACGCAGAGGTTCAAGCAGGTGGTCGTAATTTCTCAGGTGGGCAAAAGCAACGTTTGTCTATCGCCCGAGCAGTTTTACGACAAGCTCCTTTTCTCATCCTCGATGATGCGATGTCAGCCCTTGATACCATCACTGAGTCCAATCTTCTCAAAGCTGTTCAAGATAACCTACCAAACACCAGTTTGATCTTGATTTCCCAACGAACTTCAACCTTGAAGATTGCTAATCAAATTCTCCTTTTAGAGAAAGGGGAGCAATTAGCACTTGGAAATCATGAGGAATTGATGAAGACTAGCCAAATCTATCGTGAAATCAATGTATCCCAACATGGAAAGGAGGACTAGAATGAAAGGCAAACATGCAAGCCAAGCCTTCAAACAATTAGCAAAAGATTTAGCTGGCCATCCCGTCCTTCTTTTCCTAGCTTTCTTGGGAACCATTGCTCAGGTAGCCCTATCAATCTATCTGCCAATCTTGATTGGGCAGGTGATTGACCAAGTCTTAGTGACGGACTCATCTCAGGTATTCTGGCAGATTTTCCTCCAGATGATTTTGGTGGTCATCGGAAATACGCTGGTACAGTGGGTCAATCCCCTCCTATATAATCGACTGATTTTCTCCTACACCAAAGATTTGCGCGAAAAAATCATTGAAAAGCTCCATCGTCTTCCGATTGCCCTTGTAGATAGACAAGGTAGTGGGGAAATGGTCAGCCGTGTAACGACAGATATCGAACAGTTGGCAGCGGGATTGAATATGATTTTCAACCAATTTTTCATCGGAGTTTTGATGATTTTGGTCAGCATTCTTGCTATGCTCCAAATCCATCTATTGATGACTCTCTTGGTTCTGCTCTTAACCCCTCTATCTATGGTCATTTCACGCTTTATCGCAAAGAGATCCTACCATCTCTTTCAAAAGCAGACAGAGACTAGGGGAATTCAGACTCAGTTGATAGAAGAATCGCTCACCCAGCAAAACATTATCCAGTCCTTCAATGCTCAGGAAGAATTTATCGAGAGACTTCATGAGGCAAATGACAATTACGCAGGTTATTCTCAGTCGGCTATCTTTTATTCATCGACAGTCAATCCTTCCACCCGTTTTGTCAATGCCCTCATTTATGCCCTACTAGCAGGTGTTGGAGCTTTACGCATCATGGCGGGTTCCACTTTGACGGTTGGTCGTTTAGTGACCTTTTTGAACTATGCGCAGCAGTACACTAAGCCTTTTAACGATATTTCATCAGTCTTAGCCGAGTTGCAAAGCGCCTTAGCTTGTGCAGAACGTGTCTATACTGTTTTAGAAAGTCCTGAGATTACAGAAACAGGTTTTAAAGAATTGAACAGTGACCAAGTCAAGGGAGCTATTTCCTTTAAGCATGTTTCTTTTGGTTACAATCCTGAAAAGATCTTGATTAAGGATCTGTCTATTGATATTCCAGCTGGTAGTAAGGTTGCTATCGTTGGCCCAACGGGTGCTGGGAAGTCTACCCTTATCAATCTCCTCATGCGTTTTTACCCGATTAACTCAGGAGCTATTTTGCTAGACGGTCATTCTATTTACGACTATACTAGAGCCTCTCTTCGACAGCAGTTTGGGATGGTGCTCCAAGAAACTTGGCTCAAGCAGGGAACTATTCATGACAATATTGCCTTTGGCAATCCTGATGCTAGCCGAGACCAGGTCATTGCAGCAGCCAAGGTAGCAAATGCGGATTTCTTTATCCAACAATTGCCACAGGGATATGATACCAAGCTTGAAAATGCAGGGGAATCCTTGTCTGTTGGTCAAGCTCAGCTTTTGACCATCGCCCGCGTCTTTCTAGCTATTCCTAAGATTCTCATCTTAGACGAAGCGACTTCCTCCATCGATACCCGGACAGAGGTCTTGGTTCAGGATGCCCTTGCCAAACTCATGAAGGGACGGACAAGCTTTATCATTGCCCACCGTTTATCGACCATTCAAGATGCTGATTTGATTCTTGTCTTGGTCGATGGAGATATTGTCGAGCACGGCAATCATCAGGAACTCATGACGAGAAAAGGCAAATACTATCAAATGCAGCAAGCAGCAGCTTTTAGCCCAGAATAAATGGGAAAGCCGTTATAATGCTAATGAACAAACAAGAAAAGTTGCCTTCGGGTGACTTTTTTGTTACAATAGCTAGAAAAATTATCCAGTATGAATACTTATATAGAAAAGGAGCCTAGGGATGAAAGTCTTTCAGCATGTGAATATCGTGACTTGTGACCAAGATTTCCCTGTCTATCTAGATGGGATTTTAGCTATTAAAGAAACCCAAATCGTCTATGTCGGTCAGGAAAATCAAGAGATTCTTAAACAAGCAGATCAAATCATAGACTATCAGGGGGCTTGGATCATGCCTGGATTGGTTAACTGCCATACTCACTCTGCCATGACAGGCTTGAGAGGCATTCGTGATGATAGCAATCTCCACGAATGGCTAGAGGACTATATCTGGCCAGCAGAAGCAGAATTCACACCAGAGATGACTACAAAGGCCGTCAAAGAGGCGCTAACAGAGATGCTCCAGTCAGGGACAACAACATTTAATGATATGTACAATCCTAATGGAGTGGATATAGCTGAGATTTATGAGGTGGTTAAGGCATCCAAGATGCGTTGCTATTTTTCTCCAACCCTCTTTTCTTCAGACGTGGAGACGACGGCTGAAACTATAGCAAGAACGCGAGCTGTCATCGAGACAATCAAAGGTTATCAAGACCCAAATTTCAAGGTGATGGTGGCTCCTCACTCGCCCTACAGTTGTAGTCGAGATTTGCTGGAGGCAAGTCTTGAGCTAGCAAAAGAAGAAAACATTTCCCTTCATATCCACGTGGCAGAAACACAGGAAGAGTCAGGCATTATCCTGAAACGCTATGGCAAACGCCCATTAGCATTTCTAGATGATCTTGGCTATTTAGATCATCAGGCTGTATTTGCCCATGGTGTGGAGTTAAATGAAGCAGAAATAGAACGCTTGGCAGATTCGCAAGTCGCTATCGCCCACAATCCTATCAGCAACCTCAAACTAGCCTCAGGGATTGCACCAGTTGTCCAACTTCAGAAAGCAGGAGTACCAGTTGGTATCGCAACGGACTCAGTTGCTTCTAATAATAACCTTGATATGTTTGAGGAAGGACGCACAGCAGCCCTTTTACAGAAAATGAAAAGTGGCGATGCCAGTCAATTTCCAATCGAAACCGCCCTCAAGGCACTGACAATCGAGGGTGCTAAGGTGTTAGGAATGGAAGATGAGATTGGTAGTCTAGAAGTTGGCAAGCAAGCAGATTTTCTCGTTATCCAGCCCCAAGGAAAAATCCATCTCCAACCTCAAGAAAACATGCTATCTCACCTCGTTTATGCCGTCAAATCCAGTGATGTTGACGACGTCTACATTGCAGGTGAGCAGGTTGTGAAAAACGGTCAAGTGCTGACAGTTAACTTGTAAAATTAAGTATAAATTTACGAAATCTCATGAGAAAATTCTTGTGAGATTTTCTAGTTTTTAGGTGAAATTATGGGCCTTACTTCTTGCCTAAATATTTTGATAATAAAATAAAAAAACACCGATTAGATAAATAAGAAAAATTATGGTATAATAAAACGATACAATTAAAGGAGTATGTATGGACATTTCAGAAATCCGTCAAAAAATTGACGCAAATCGTGAAAAATTAGCTTCTTTCAGGGGGTCTCTTTGACCTCGAAGGTTTAGAGGAAGAGATTGCCATTTTGGAAAACAAAATGACAGAACCTGATTTTTGGAACGATAATATTGCGGCCCAAAAAACATCGCAAGAATTAAACGAACTAAAACATACCTATAATACCTTCCACAAGATGGATGAGTTGCAGGATGAAGTTGAGATTTTACTGGACTTTTTGGCGGAGGACGAATCCGTTAAGGATGAGTTGGTTGAAAAACTCGATGAGTTAGCTCAGATGATGACCAGCTACGAAATGACCCTTCTCTTGTCAGAACCTTATGATCACAATAATGCTATCCTTGAAATCCATCCAGGTTCAGGGGGAACAGAGGCTCAAGACTGGGGCGATATGCTCCTTCGTATGTATACTCGCTATGGAAATGCCAAAGGCTTCAAGGTTGAGGTCTTGGACTACCAAGCAGGTGATGAAGCAGGAATCAAGTCAGTAACCTTGTCTTTTGAAGGGCCAAATGCATATGGTCTTCTAAAATCAGAGATGGGAGTTCACCGTTTGGTTCGTATCTCACCATTTGACTCTGCTAAACGTCGCCACACCTCATTTACTTCTGTAGAGGTCATGCCAGAGTTGGATGATACCATCGAAGTTGAGATCCGTGAGGATGACATCAAGATGGATACCTTCCGTTCAGGGGGAGCAGGTGGACAAAACGTCAACAAGGTTTCAACCGGTGTCCGTTTGACCCACATCCCGACAGGTATCGTTGTAGCATCAACTGTTGACCGTACCCAGTACGGGAACCGTGACCGTGCTATGAAGATGCTCCAGGCAAAACTCTACCAGATGGAGCAGGAAAAGAAAGCTGCTGAGGTAGACTCCCTCAAGGGTGAGAAAAAGGAAATTACATGGGGAAGCCAAATCCGCTCCTATGTATTTACACCTTATACAATGGTAAAAGACCATCGTACCAACTTTGAAGTAGCGCAAGTCGATAAGGTTATGGATGGAGACCTAGATGGTTTCATCGATGCTTATCTGAAATGGCGTATCAGTTAAAAGAAAGGAAGTCACATGTCAATCATTGAAATGAGAGATGTTGTCAAAAAATACGACAACGGGACAACTGCCCTACGTGGCGTCACTGTAAATATTGATGCAGGAGAATTCGCCTACATCGTAGGACCTTCCGGTGCCGGTAAATCAACCTTTATCCGTGCCTTGTACCGCGAAGTAAAAATTGAGAAAGGAAGCTTGCAGGTCGCAGGTTTTAACCTGGTTAAGATTAAAAAGAAAGACATTCCATTCTTACGTAGAAACGTAGGCGTAGTCTTTCAGGATTACAAACTTTTGCCAAAGAAAACCGTTTATGAGAATATTGCTTATGCAATGGAAGTTGTTGGTGAAAGCCGTCGTAACATCAAAAAACGTGTTATGGAAGTCTTGGACCTTGTCGGTTTGAAGCACAAGGTTCGTTCATTCCCAAATGAGCTTTCAGGTGGGGAGCAACAACGTATTGCCATTGCGCGTGCTATTGTAAACAATCCTAAGGTCTTGATTGCCGACGAACCAACAGGGAACTTGGACCCAGATAACTCATGGGAAATCATGAACCTCTTGGAGCGTATCAATCTTCAAGGGACAACTGTTTTGATGGCGACCCACAACAGCCAAATCGTAAATACCTTGCGCCACCGCGTTATTGCCATCGAAAATGGTCGCGTGGTACGTGATGAAGCGAAAGGAGAGTACGGATACGATGATTAGTAGATTTTTCCGCCATCTATTAGAAGCTTTAAAGAGCTTAAAGCGTAATGGATGGATGACCATTGCTGCTATCAGTTCAGTAATGATTACTTTAACCTTGGTTGCTATTTTTGCCTCAGTTATCTTCAATACTGCAAAATTAGCAACTGATATTGAAAATAACGTTCGCGTCATGATTTATGTTCGAAAGGATGTCGAAGATAACAGTGAAACCATTGTAAAAGAAGGTCAAACTGTTACGAACAATGACTACCACAAGGTCTACGATGCTCTAAAAGCCATGCCAGCTGTTAAAAGTGTTACCTTCTCAAGCAAAGAAGAACAGTACCAAAAGCTAACTGAAACTATGGGTGATGAGTGGAAGGTTTTCGATGGAGATGCTAATCCACTTCACGATGCATATATCGTAGATACCAATTCACCAAGTGATGTAAAACCAGTAGCTGAAGAAGCTAAGAAAATCGAAGGTGTTTCTGAAGTTCAAGACGGTGGTGCCAATACGGAACGCCTCTTCAAGTTGGCTTCCTTCATCCGTGTTTGGGGATTGGTCATTGCAGGACTCTTGATCTTCATCGCAGTCTTCTTGATTTCAAATACCATTCGTATCACCATCATTTCACGTAGTCGTGAAATCCAAATCATGCGTTTGGTTGGTGCCAAGAATAGCTACATCCGTGGCCCATTCTTGCTAGAAGGTGCCTTTATCGGATTGTTGGGAGGAGCTCTCCCATCAGCTTTGGTTTACTTTATCTATAACCGAGTGTTCCAATCTGTCAACCCATCCTTGGTTGGTCAAAACTTATCTTTGATTACACCGGATCTCTTTATTCCATTGATGATTGCTCTCTTGTTCGTCATCGGAATCTGTATCGGTTCACTTGGTTCAGGAATCTCAATGCGTCGATTCTTGAAAATTTAAGTCAAATATCTTGATAAAACATATAAAAGTGGGATGTCATCAAGACTTTATAGTGCTTGATGCCCCGCTTTTTCTTTTGGTCTCATTACTTAGTCACTTGCCAATTTTTGGGAAACAGTGTATGATAGGAAAGGACCTTTTTTACTAACATGAATCATGAATGAGGATAAGATGAAACAATTTTTAGAAAAAGTGAGTATACTCTCTCTGTCATTAGTATTAATCACATCGTTTTCAATTTCGAGTGCCCTGCCAGCCATGTTTGACTATTATCAGGGCTATTCGACCGGTCAGGTAGAACTCTTAGTCAGTCTTCCTTCTTTTGGAATTATGGCTATGCTGTTATTGAATGGAGTTTTAGAGCGGATTTTTCCAGAACGTCTCCAACTGACTCTAGGACTTTTAGTTTTGTCAATTAGTGGAACAGCCCCCTTCTGGTATCAGGGTTATTACTTTGTCTTTGCGACACGTCTTCTCTTTGGACTTGGAGTTGGAATGCTGAACGCCAAGGCAATCTCTATCATCAGTGAGCGTTATCAAGGCAAGACTCGTATCCAAATGCTTGGTTTTCGTGGCTCAGCTGAGGTAGTAGGTGCTTCTATCTTGACGCTGGCGGTGGGGCAACTTTTGGCTTTTGGTTGGACCGCTACTTTCTTAGCCTATGCAGCAGGTTTAGTGGTTCTTGCACTCTTCCTTCTCTTTGTACCCTATGGTAAAGCTGAAATATTCGCTTCAAAGCAAAAGACAGAAGAAGCAGTGAGGTTGACTCGCTCTATGCTACAGCTGATTTTCTTCCTAGCCATTGGGGCTGCTGTGATTGTATGTACCAACACAGCCATTACATTCCGAATTCCTAGTCTCATGATTGAGGCAGGTTTCGGAGATGCTCAGTTGTCTAGTCTAGTATTAAGTGCCATGCAGTTAATCGGGATTTTAGCGGGAATTAGCTTTTCTTTCCTCATATCTGCCTTCAAGGAAAAATTGTTATTGGTCGCGGGTGTCACCTTTGGGATTGGTCAAATCATTATTGCCATGGCACCGTCTCTCTGGGTGGTTGTTGCAGGATCTATCCTGGGAGGATTTGCCTACAGCATTGCTTTGACGACAGTCTTTCAGTTGATATCTGAGAAAATTCCAGCTAAACTCCTCAACAAAGCAACTTCCTATGCTGTTTTGGGCTGTAGTTTTGGCGCATCTTTAACGCCATTCGTTCTTTCAGGGATTAGCTTTGTGACTTTAGATGGTCGCATGACATTTATCATTCTAGGAGCATGGATGATTGCCACATCAGTCCTTGTTTCCTTTTTATTGAAAAAAGAAGTCTAACAAAGAAAAACTCAAGGATTCTCCTTGAGTTTTTTGTGTATTAGCCAACCATTTGCCAAAAGAAATCGATGATATAGGTCAAGCCATAGGTGTAAACGACCAGGGTAAAGGGTTTGGTCAGGATGATAATGGTCATATACCGCTTGAAGCTCATTTTAGTCAGAGCGGCTAGCATGCAGAGAAAGTCAGCTGGACTAACTGGCCAAATCATCATAAAGATAAAGAATCGGTCAAAGCGATTGTCCTCATCTAGCCAACCGATATATTTGTCATAGGTGCGCTTGCTGACCATGGACTGGACAAAGGGAGCACCATAGAGCCGAACTAGATAAAAGATAATGGCACAACCAATAACAATGCCAATATAGTTGTAAATCGTCCCCACGATATGCCCGTAGATAAAGACACCGGCAACGGATGTCAGAGCACCAGGAATGATAGGAACAACTGTCTGCAAAATCTGTAGAAAGATAAAGAGCGGTGGCCCCCAGAAACCAGCCTGTTGGATAAAAGCAGATAGGGTTTCCTTGGAGTGCAAAATTCCAGCCTGATAGGCCCAGATACAGAATATCACCGTACCAACTCCACCGATGATGGAGGAAATATTGATTGCTTGCTGTAGAAGGGGAGAAACAGCTTTCATTTCTTTATCGTGTGACATGTAAACTCCTCTTGTGTAGTATGATTCTACTATACCATATTTTAGGGAGAAAGACTATATGGGATACTTCGTGTGACTTTGCCTCAAGTATGGTAAAATGGGAATAAGAAAATGACAGCTTAGAATGAGGAAAATCATGTTAGGATTGAAGTTTAATGGCACTTGGCGCAACTACCAAAAACAGGTCTTGGATAACTTCCAAGAATACCAAGCAGATGGTCATGTTCACTTGGTGGCAGCGCCAGGTTCAGGGAAAACAACTATAGGAATCGAGTTGATTGCTCGCTTTGATAAGCCTGCTCTCGTTTTGGTACCGACGGTGACCATTCGGGAACAATGGGTGGATAGGATTCGCCAGGCCTTTTTAGAGGATGAGGACCAGGTCACAAGTCTCGTATCTCAAAATCTCAAGGACATGAAGCAAATCACCATCGCCACCTACCAAGCTTTTCACAGTGCTATGCAACAGGTACAATCTCAAGAAGATAACGGCGAGGTTGAGGATTTTGTAGGCTTTGACCTGCTTGCCAGACTCAAGGAAAGGGGTGTCGAAACCCTCTGTCTGGACGAATGCCATCACTTGAGAAATGAATGGTGGAAAAGTCTAGAAGACTTCCGTAAAAACTACCAGCAACTGCAAGTCATCTCTCTCACTGCGACACCGCCTTATGACAGTGAACCAGAACTCTGGGATCGCTATCTCCAGATGTGTGGTGAGATTGACCAAGAAATCACAGTGCCAGAACTGGTCAAGGAAGACACTCTTTGCCCTCATCAGGACTTTGTCTATATCTGTTTTCCGACCAAGGAAGAGGACAAGCGCTTGGAAGAGTTTGAAGACACCAAGTGGCAGTATGTCAGCCAACTAGTCGATGATCCTGACTTCCAAGAGTTGATTCGGAGTTCCAAGGTTCTCAAAGGGGAAATCTCTGCGGATATGCTTCTTGAGGATCCCAAGTATCTTTCAGCGCTCCTCATTTATCTACAGGCTCAAAAGCTGGAAATCCCCAAGCATCTACGAGATTTACTAGGAGCTGAAGGCTTGCCTGCCCTCAATTACTATTGGCTAGAAGTTCTCTTGCAAGGTCTTCTCTATCAAACTCCTGACTGGTATGAGGATCCGCAGGAGACAAAGAAAAAGATAGAAGCAGAACTGAAATCAAGAGGGCTGATTGAAAAACGTCAGGTTTTCTTGGTCAAATCCAAGGCCAATGACCAAATTCTCAACCAATCTCTAGGAAAACTAGCTGGGATTGTATCTATCTTTGAGACCGAATATGCCAGTCTAGGTCAGGGCTTGAGACAGTTGGTCTTAGCGGACTATATCCGTAAGGATTTTGCCAGTTATCTGGGAGATGACCAAGCACCAATCACGCAATTAGGCGTCCTCCCATACTTTGAAACCATTCGCAGAAGTGCGCAGAAGCAAGGCTTGTCTGTCCCTATAGCAGTCCTTTCTGGTAGTGTCGTGATCATACCTGCCAGTGTCAAGGCAGAACTTCAAGCACTCATTCCAAACACTAGCTTAAGCTTCTCTGTCATTGGAAAACTCGACCAAGAGTCCTATCTCCAAGTAGGCTTTCCATCCAGCTTTAAGGGGATGGTCGCAGCTGTGACCGAGCTCTTCCAACGTGGTTCTATCCAGGTCTTGGTCGGAACCAAGTCTCTCTTGGGAGAAGGATGGGATGCCCCTTGCGTCAACTCTCTCATCCTCGGAAGTTTTGTCGGAAGCTTTATGCTGAGTAATCAAATGCGGGGCCGTGCCATCCGTATCTGGCCAGGACATCCAGATAAGACTAGTAATATCTGGCACCTAGTAGCCATCAAACCTTATAAAAATCCAACCTTTTCTAAGGAGGATCAAGAGGAACTAGACCTCAATCCATATCAGGACCTGCAGACCCTTGCCCGCCGTATGGACCATTTCCTTGGCTTGTCCTATAAGGAAGATACCATCGAAACAGGTCTGGACCGCTTAAACTTTCCTGAGTTCCCATTTAAGAAAAAGAAACTCGAAGAGTACAACGAGAAGATCATGGAACTATCCAAGGATCGTGCCTCCCTTCGTAAAAAATGGCAGGAATCTCTCATTGTTGCTGACAAGATTGAGATTGTCAATGAAGTGGCGACCGACAGCAAACGAATCCCTCTGCTTGCCTTAGCGGATGCTGAAAAGTGGCTTCGCTACGCTCTGATGGTATTTGCTATTAGTCTCCTGGCTTATGTCGTTCGACTAACCTTCTTTGCCTTGCCATGGTTGACAGCTCTTTGTGTCCTCTTCCTAGCTATCACTGCCTTTCGCTTTTACAGCTACAAGAGTCCTTATAAACGCTTGCGCCAGATCGGTGAAGCTATTCGCAAAGTCATGGTGACTGCCGGACATTTGTCTGATGACCAGTCGCGCGTGCAGGTCGATGAGGACAAGGACAGCTTTAACGTTTTTGCCTATCTAAAAGGTGGCAGTATGCGAGACAAGGAGCTCTTTTCGAAGGTTTTAGGAGAATTCTTTGCCCCAGTGGACAATCAACGCTACCTTTTAGTCGCTAAAAAAGCTCCAGCAGGTCAGTCCAAGTATTTCGTAGTTCCTAGCCTCTTTGAAAAACGCAAGGAAGATGCCCAGCTCTTCCAAAATGCCGTCGCACCACACATTGGCAACTACCAACTCGTCTACACCCGCAACGAAGCAGGCCGAAAAATCCTACTCGAAGCCAGACTCAAATCCCTAGCCAACAAAAACGACCGCATTATCACCAAGAAAAAGGTCAAAAGTGCATTGAAATAGAAAAGGTGTTTTTTGCCTCAATCATGGTATAATGTTACATATGAATAATAACAACCAACGTGCCCTTTGTCAGCAACTCTGGGCGGAAAATAGATACCTTGTTTTGAGCCATTCCAGCAATATTTACAAGGATATTCGCCAGTATCTCAAGCAAGAAGTGGTGGAAGTGAGTCAGGTTCAAGAGATGATTGACCGTGCCTGCCAGATTCCAGAGCACAGAGGTCAGGTTTGCAACGCTTTTCAGCATATTTGGGGCTATTTTAAAAAGCAAGCCAGCATTGACGAGCGCAAAGACTATATGCTCTTGCTGGATCGCTACCGTTTTGGTCAAGCTTCCAAGGAGGACTTGATTGCTAAGACGAGAGACTTGCTTGAATGTTACCCAAATGCTTATCTGCAACATTCTACCTTGCTGAAAGGAGACTCCCATGAGACTTTGGCATGAGGCTTTGATTTCACAACTTCCCCGTCCTCAGCTCTTAGGACAGCATCGAGAGTGTTGCGCTCTGCGTGGCAATGGCTGGGGTAGAAAGCATGCGACGGTGGACTATGTCTTTAGCCACTCGCCCTATCGTCTCTATGCCTACCATCGCTTGATTATGGAGGAGATGGCTGACCGTGGCTACAATGTCAGTCCAGAGTGGCTGGACAAGAACTACCGTGGCAAGACCTGCCCTCCGTATCAAGACTTAGCAGAGGAAAAGCTGAAAAGTCCTATCTATAGTGAGCATGACCATGCCTACTATGAGGAGTGTCTGGCAAATCTCCGTGACAAGGGGATAGAGCTGGAGTAATAGTAAGGATTATCTCCAATGGTTAACTCTTTTCGTAATTTTTTCGAATAATTAAAATGAGACCTTTAGAATTTTCTAAGGTCTTCTTTTTATGAATATTTGGATTTACTTTTAATAACTTTTAAGTTATAATTAAATTGAAAAGAGGTTGCTTGGTGCACACGATTTACTTCTATAAGGACAAAAAAGGAAATGAGCCAGTCTTGGATTATATGAGAGAATTGGCCTACCGTAAAAGTAAGGATAGTCGCATAAAACTCAATAAACTAAACGACTATATCGAGCTACTTAGTCAGCATGGGACTAGAGCTGGTGAACCCTATATTAAACATTTAGAAGATGAGATATGGGAACTAAGACCTCTTCGGGATAGGATTTTATTTGTCGCTTGGCTTGATGGGAGTTTTGTTCTTTTACATCATTTTGTCAAAAAGACTCAAAAGACTCCTAGAAGAGAAATTGAAAAAGCCAAGCGTGAACTGAAGGACTTAAAAGAAAGAGGGTTAAGTGATGAAGAATAGTGCTATTGGAAGTAATTGGAAGGATGTCCGGTCTCAACTCTTCACCAAGGAGGAAATCCTTGAAAGTGATATGCGGGTGGCAATCATGAGTGAATTGATTGAGGCTAGACGTGAGCAAGGCATCAGTCAGAAAAAGCTAGAAGAACTCAGTGGAGTGAGCCAGCCTGTCATAGCTAGGATGGAAACAGGTAAGACTAGCCCTCAGTTAGATACCGTCTTAAAAGTTTTAGCCAGCTTAGGAAAGACACTAGCGGTTGTACCGCTTGAACAGGAAAAAAGTTGATTAAACTGACCTATAGTCTTTTCTAATAACAAGCCATAGTCAGTTCTCGGTTCACTATTATTTTGCGAAGAACATAGCAACCTTGAAAGGCTACTAATCTATATCTATCAAAGGATTTGGGGAATCTTCTCCAAATCTTTTTTTGTCTTTTAAATCGAGATATAGTTTCAAACTATATCAAAGCCTAATTTTTTACAATTATACAGACAGTTTCTTTTCTGTTAAGATAGTTTCAATAACAATTTTTGGAGGACAAAACATGTCAACTACTATTATCGGTTTCCCTCGTTTGGGTGAATTCCGCGAATTAAAATTTACAACTGAAAAATACTTTAGAAAAGAAATCTCAGAAGAAGAACTCTTGGCTGCGGCTAAAGAATTGCGTGCGAAACACTGGAACATCGTCAAAGAAAAAGGCATCACTGAAATCCCATCAAATGACTTTTCTCACTATGACAACTTCCTTGATGCTGCCTTCCTTTTCAACGTAGTTCCTGCATCTGTTCAAAACTTGGAATTGTCTGATCTTGAACGTTACTTTGCTTTGGGACGTGGTTACCAAGGAGAAAAAGGGGATGTCCGTGCCCTTCCTATGAAGAAATGGTTCAACACTAACTACCACTACATCGTTCCTAAATTTGAAAAAGACACTCAAGTAAAATTGGCTGGTCACAAGATCTTTGATGAGTTCCAAGAAGCAAAAGAACTTGGTCTTAACACTCGTCCTGTCCTTGTAGGTCCATTCACTTTCCTTCAATTATCAGACTTTGAAGAAGGCGTGAAAGCAGAAGACTTCGTAGATAGCTTAGTAGCTGCTTACCAAGATGTTTTTGCGAAATTGGCTGAACTTGGTGCGACTCGTATCCAACTCGACGAAGCTGCTCTTGTCAAAGACTTGACAGAAGAAGAAAAAGCTCTCTTCTTGAACCTCTACAACAAACTCTTGTCTGACAAAAAAGGTCTTGAAGTCTTGCTTCAAACATACTTCGGTGACGTCCGTGACGTTTACGCTGACCTTGTGAAATTGCCAGTAGATGCGATCGGTCTTGACTTCGTTGAAGGTAAGAAAACTCTTGAACTCGTTAAAGGTGGATTCCCAGCTGACAAGACTCTCTATGCAGGTATTGTCAATGGTAAGAACATATGGCGCAACAACTATGAAAAGAGCTTGGCTGTTCTTGAGCAAATCCCAGCTGAAAACATCGTTTTGACAAGCTCATGTTCACTTCTTCATGTGCCATTTACAACTGCTAATGAAGAATTTGAACCAGCTATCTTGAACCACTTTGCTTTTGCAGTTGAAAAATTGGAAGAACTTCGTGACTTGGATGCTATCCGCAATGGTCAAGGTGCAGAGGCTCTTGCAGCAAACAAAGAACTCTTTGCGACTGAACGTGTTGGTGAAAATGCGGAACTTCGTGCGCGTATCGCTGCTTTGACAGACGCAGACTACACTCGTTTGCCAGCCTTCGCAGAACGTGAAGCTATCCAAGAAGAAGCATTCAAACTCCCACCTCTTCCAACAACAACCATCGGTTCATTCCCTCAAACCAAGGAAGTTCGTGCTAAACGTTTGGCCTTCCGTAAGGGTGAATTGTCACAAGAAGAGTACGATGCTTTCCTTGCTAAAACCATCGATGAATGGATCAAATGGCAAGAAGAAGTTGGATTTGACGTGCTTGTACACGGTGAATTCGAGCGTAATGACATGGTTGAGTACTTCGGTCAAAACTTGTCAGGTTACCTCTTCTCTAAAAACGGTTGGGTACAATCATACGGTATGCGTGGGGTTAAACCACCAATCATCTGGGGTGATGTGACTCGTCTCAACCCAATCACTGTGAAATGGTCTAGCTACGCACAAAGCCGTACTGACAAACCTGTTAAAGGTATGTTGACTGGACCTGTTACCATCCTTAACTGGTCATTCCCACGTGAAGACATCTCTATCAAGGATTCTACTCTTCAAATCGCTCTTGCTATCAAGGATGAAGTTCTTGACCTTGAAGCTGCAGGTGTGAAAATCATCCAAATCGACGAGGCTGCTCTTCGTGAGAAATTGCCACTCCGTCGTAGCGACTGGTACGAAGACTACCTTGACTGGGCTATTCCAGCCTTCCGCTTGGTACACTCAACAGTAGCACCAGACACACAAATCCACACTCACATGTGTTACTCAGAATTTACAGATATCATCCCAGCTATCGACAACTTGGATGCAGACGTTATCTCATTTGAGGCTAGCCGTTCAAATCTTGAAATCTTGGACGAACTCAAAGCGAAAAACTTCCAAACAGAAGTTGGTCCTGGGGTTTACGATATCCACTCACCTCGTGTGCCTAACGAAGGCGAAATCGACCACACCATCGAAGCCATCCTTGCTAAAGTTCCAAGCAGAAAAGTTTGGATCAACCCTGACTGTGGTTTGAAAACACGTGGTATTCCAGAAACTAAAGAAAGCTTGATTCGCCTTGTAGAAGCTGCTAAAGCTGCGCGTGAGAAATTGTAAGAAAAGACAGTTCTCCCTACTTGGTTGATCAGTAAGAAATCAACTAGAAAAGGTTATTACATATGTCGCGTCAAACACCGTCACTCTCATTTGAAGTTTTCCCTCCAAACCCAGCAGTAGGCAATGAAAAAATTATTGCAGCTCTAAAAGATATGCAGGGCTTGGCACCACACTTCATCAGTGTAACTGCCAGCAATAATAAATTTAATATCAAAGAGACGACGGTTCGTTTGGCAGACTATATCCAAAATGACTTGGAGATTCCGACCATTGCTCACTTACCAGCTATTTATCTAACTAAGGATAAGGTGGCTGAGACCATTGCGGATTTGGATAAAGTTGGGGTTCAGAAAATCTTGGCTCTTCGTGGAGATATCATTCCAGATGTGGAACCTCAAAAGGATTTTCGTTACGCCACAGACTTGATTGAGTTCATCAAGGAACAGGCTCCAAACTTTGATATCATTGGAGCTTGTTATCCAGAAGGACACCCTGATTCGCCAAACCAAATCTCAGATATTCAAAATTTGAAAAGAAAAGTAGATGCAGGTTGTTCAAGCCTTGTCACTCAGCTATTCTTTGACAATGAGCGTTTCTATGATTTCCAAGACAAATGTACCTTGGCAGGGATTGATGTTCCTATTCATGCAGGGATCATGCCAATCCTGAATCGTAACCAAGCGCTTCGTCTCTTGAAGACTTGTGAGAATATCCATCTCCCACGTAAGTTTAAGGCTATCTTGGACAAGTATGAAAATGACCCTGAGTCACTCAGAGCAGCAGGACTTGCCTATGCCGTGGACCAAATCGTAGACTTGGTAACGCAAGACGTAGCAGGCGTGCATCTCTACACCATGAACAACGCAGACACTGCTCAGTACATCCACCAAGCAACCCATGCCTTGTTCAATCATCAATCTTAAAATAAACAAAAGCAAACCATTCTTCTTTTCATAGAGGAATGGTTCCTTTTTCATAGAAAAGACCGTACTTTTTAAGAAAAATATGATAAAATAGACTCTGTACGTACTTGATACAAAGATGAGGGTATTTAGGTTTTAACGATTTTTTAATAGTCGATTAATTTTTAATCAAAATCTGAAAATTGGTGTCTAAAAAAATACGAACGAAGTGAGTGTTAAAAGATATTTCACGCTATAGTGGTATCCTAGAGAATAACTCTGTTATTTTCTAGGACGGAATTTTTGAGACTTCAGGCTTAAAAATTAGGGATGAAATTACGCAGTAAGTTGCTACCGTCCGCACTGTACCAGTGAAATATCAAAAAGATTCATAATTGAATTTTGGCCTCATTTCTTAGGAAAAAAGATAAGCTTCCTAGCACTCATCGAGTGCGGCGTCACCTTCCTATTTTTCTACAGAAATGTTCGGCAAGCCGAACCGTCCAAAATATCTTGATTTTTGTAGGCAAGGCGTATAATTTTATCAATCCAAAGGGGATTAAAATGACAAAACAAGTTTTTCAAACGACTTTTGCGGGTCGTGAGTTGATTGTAGAGACTGGTCAGGTTGCTAAGCAAGCAAATGGCGCAGTTGTGGTTCGTTATGGGGAATCAACTGTCTTGACGGCAGCTGTCATGTCCAACAAAATGTCAACTGGGGATTTCTTCCCACTTCAAGTCAACTACGAAGAAAAAATGTATGCAGCTGGGAAGTTTCCTGGTGGCTTCATGAAACGTGAAGGACGTCCTTCAACAGATGCGACTTTGACAGCGCGTTTGATTGACCGTCCAATCCGTCCAATGTTTGCGGAAGGTTTCCGTAACGAAGTGCAAGTCATCAACACAGTACTTTCTTACGATGAAAATGCATCTGCACCAATGGCAGCTATGTTTGGTTCATCATTGGCCTTGTCTATCTCAGATATTCCATTTGACGGTCCAATCGCTGGGGTACAAGTAGGTTATGTGGATGGCCAAATCATCATCAACCCGACTCAAGAACAAGCAGAGCAATCGCTTCTTGAATTGACAGTAGCAGGTACCAAGCATGCTATCAACATGGTAGAGTCTGGTGCCAAAGAATTGTCAGAAGAAATCATGTTGGAAGCTCTTCTTAAAGGGCACGAAGCAGTCAAAGAATTGATTGCCTTCCAAGAAGAAATCGTTGCGGCAGTTGGTAAAGAAAAAGCAGAAGTTGAATTGCTTCATGTAGATGCTGACTTGCAAGCTGAAATCATCGCAGCCTACAACAGTGACCTCCAAAAAGCGGTCCAAGTAGAAGAAAAATTGGCTCGTGAAGCTGCAACTCAAGCAGTGAAAGACCAAGTCACAGCAGTTTACGAAGAAAAATATGCAGACCACGAAGAATTTGACCGTATCATGCGTGATGTGGCTGAAATCTTAGAACAAATGGAACATGCAGAAGTGCGCCGTTTGATCACAGAAGACAAGGTTCGTCCTGACGGCCGTAAGGTTGATGAAATCCGTCCGTTGGATGCGCAAGTCGACTTCCTTCCTCGTGTGCACGGTTCAGGTCTCTTTACTCGTGGACAAACTCAGGCTCTTTCTATCTTGACTTTGGCGCCAATGGGTGAAACTCAAATCATCGATGGTTTGGATCCAGAGTACAAGAAACGCTTTATGCACCACTATAACTTCCCACAATACTCTGTTGGTGAAACAGGTCGTTACGGTGCGCCTGGTCGTCGCGAGATTGGTCACGGTGCTCTCGGTGAGCGTGCCCTCGCTCAAGTATTGCCAAGCTTGGAAGAATTCCCATATGCTATTCGTCTGGTAGCAGAAGTTTTGGAATCAAATGGTTCTTCATCTCAAGCCTCTATCTGTGCTGGAACACTTGCTCTTATGGCTGGTGGTGTGCCAATCAAGGCGCCAGTAGCAGGTATTGCTATGGGTCTCATCTCAGATGGAAATAACTATACAGTATTGACAGATATCCAAGGTTTGGAAGACCACTTTGGAGATATGGACTTCAAGGTTGCGGGTACTCGTGACGGGATTACAGCCCTACAAATGGATATCAAGATCCAAGGGATCACTGCAGAAATCTTAGCAGAAGCGCTTGCTCAAGCCAAGAAAGCTCGTTTTGAAATCCTTGATGTCATCGAAGCAACCATTCCAGAAGTTCGTCCAGAATTGGCGCCAACTGCTCCGAAAATTGATACCATCAAGATTGATGTGGACAAGATTAAGATTGTCATCGGTAAAGGTGGAGAAACCATCGATAAGATCATCGCTGAAACAGGCGTTAAGATTGATATCGACGAAGAAGGAAATGTATCTATCTACTCTAGCGACCAAGATGCCATCAATCGTACCAAAGAAATCATTGCTGGTTTGGTTCGTGAAGCCAAAGTGGACGAAGTTTATCATGCCAAAGTTGTTCGTATCGAAAAATTCGGTGCCTTTGTCAACCTCTTTGATAAGACAGATGCCCTTGTTCATATCTCTGAAATGGCTTGGACACGTACCAATCGTGTCGAAGACGTTGTTGCCATTGGTGATGAAGTGGATGTCAAGATCATCAAGATTGATGAAAAAGGACGGATTGATGCTTCTATGAAAGCTCTCTTGCCACGTCCACCAAAACCTGAAAATGCAGAAGAAAAAGGGGAAAAGGGACCTCGTCATCATCATAAGGACCACAAACCTAAGAAAGAATTTACAAATACACCAAAAGACTCAGAATAAGAAAGGAGAAATGTATGGGATGGTGGCGTGAAACCATTGACATCGTAAAAGAAAATGATCCAGCGGCTCGCACCACTTTGGAGGTTTTGCTGACCTATCCAGGTGTGAAGGCTTTGGCTGCCCACCGTCTCTCTCATTTTCTCTGGAATCATGGTTTTAAAATATTGGCTCGGATGCACAGCCAATTTTGGCGCTTTTGGACGCAAATTGAGATTCACCCTGGAGCCCAGATAGACTCAGGGGTCTTTATCGACCACGGTTCCGGTCTTGTGATTGGAGAAACGGCCATTGTTGAAAAGGGAGTGCTTCTCTATCACGGGGTAACCCTTGGAGGGACAGGTAAGGATGTTGGGAAACGCCATCCGACTGTTCGTAAAGGAGCGCTCATCTCTGCTCATGCCCAAGTTATCGGACCGGTAGAAATCGGTGAAAATGCCAAAGTCGGTGCTGCTGCGGTCGTTGTGGCAGATGTTCCTAGTGATGTGACGGTTGTCGGTATTCCTGCCAAGATTGTCCGCGTACACGGACAAAAGGATGAACCAACCATTCATGAAGTCGAAGAGAAACGGGAATATTATGTCAATAAACTCGAGCAGGCTAGAGAAGCAAGTCATCGTTCATCCAGTTTGTAAGGAGATATTTACGTGATTCAATCAACCAATACATTGAATGACCACCAACTACTGGAAGCAAAGGCCCTTATTGCCGTTTGTCAGAACTATGACGGAACTTTTCGGGATCCTTATCTCTCCAATATGCTCAATTTTGACCCCAACATGACCGCCTTTTTTCTTTATTACGAAAAAGGTGAACTTGTTGGCCTATTAACCGTCTATGCAGATGACCAAGATGTGGAAGTAGCGATACTGGTCCATCCAAATCATCGCCGTCAGGGAATTGCACGTGCATTGTTTACGAGTTTTGAGAAAGAAACGGCTTCTTTCCCTATTCGTTCAGTGACTTTTCAGACAGAACGTATTTTTCTAGACCGTCATCCTGATTTTGTCAGCAATTGGGGACTGGTTGAGGATGAAGAGACAGAAACTTGGTTAGGTAAGGATAGAAGACCTTATCTGTTAGCAACTGTCTCTAATCTTGAAGTTTTGTTAGCAGATAGTTCGTATCAGGAGCAAATTAGTCAGTTAAAATTTCAGGCATTTTCAGAGGAACATGAATCGAGAGAAGTTGTGGATAGATATGTCGCTGTGGCTCTGAAAGATCCAGAAAGTCGCCTATATATTTTATTAAAAAATGGTCAGGTTATTGGGACTTGCACGGTTGATTTATCGAGTAATACCAATTACTTCTACGGTTTAGCAATATCTGAACTTGAACGTGGAAAAGGCTATGGAAGTTATTTAGCAAAATCTCTCGTCAATCAACTCATTGAGCAAAATGATAAAGAATTTCAGATTGCAGTGGAAGACAGTAATGTAGGTGCCAAACACTTATATGAAAAGATTGGCTTTGTTAAACAGACTCAGGTGGTTTATTTGAATGCGAAGGAGTAATAAATGCTATTAGAAGAATTTGAAAATGTACCTGCTGTTATAGAGCCAACTGATCGAAGCCTTCTTAGTGGTGGAGAGATTTGTCAGACGATTATTCTGTCTTTTAATGGAGAGATAGTGGAAAGAGTCAAGCAGATGGACGGAGTCTATGAAGGTGGCTACCTTACCAATCTAAATGGCAAATTTCCATGGTACATCTATGAAATAGATGGACTTAAACTTGCAGTTACTATGGCTACTATTGGTGCTTCAATGGTTGTGGGTTTCTTAGAAGAACTCAAAGCGAGAGGTTTCAACAACTTTATCGTTTTAGGGTCTTGTGGAGTTCTGGACCAGTCTATCCAAGCAGATAAGATTATCCTACCAAGTTCAGCTTTACGTGATGAAGGGACCAGTTACCATTATGCTCCAGCAAGTGATGAGATTTCTTATGATGAAACGCTTCTCTCAACTATAGAGAACGCTTTGAACAAAGCTGGTATTGAGCATATTCGAACAAAGTCTTGGACAACAGATGCCTTCTATCGTGAAACAGCAGCTAAGGTTAAACGAAGACTAGCAGCAGGAGCGACAGTTGTAGATATGGAAGCTTCAGCTATTATGGCTTGGGCCCAATATCGACAAGCCAAGGTTTATCAATTTTTCTACACGGCTGACTATGTGGATCATCACAATCACGAATGGGATGCTAGACGTGAGGATAGAAAAACGGATGCTATGACTTTCTTTGAGATTGCTGTCAGTATAGCGTTAGCATTGGAAAAATAAGTATATAGATTCAAAATCTAGAAACAGAAAGGAAATGAAGCGTGTTAAAAATTTATGATACCATGTCTCGTGATTTGCGAGAATTTATTCCCATCGAGGAAGGGAAGGTCCGCATGTATGTTTGTGGGCCAACTGTTTACAACTATATCCACGTTGGGAATGCCCGCTCGACGGTAGCTTTTGACACGATTCGTCGCTACTTTGAGTATCGTGGCTACGAAGTTGCCTACATTTCCAACTTTACCGATGTGGATGATAAGATCATTAACCGTGCCAAAGAAGAAGGCATTACTCCTCAGGAAGTGGCAGACAAGTACATCGCTGCATTTCGTGAGGATGTGACGGCTCTTGGCGTGAAACCTGCAACTCGTCATCCGCGTGTGGTTGAGTTTATGGATGACATTATCCGCTTTGTAGAAGACTTGATTGAAAAAGGATATGCCTATGAGAGCCAAGGAGATGTCTATTTTCGTGTAGAAAAATCCCACAACTATGCTAAGTTGGCTAACAAAACATTAGAAGACTTGGAGTTAGGTGCTTCAGGTCGTACAGATGAAGAAACAGCTCGCAAGGAAAATCCAGTAGATTTTGCCCTTTGGAAAGCTGCCAAACCAGGTGAGATTTCTTGGAACAGTCCTTGGGGCCCAGGTCGTCCAGGCTGGCACATCGAGTGTTCGGTCATGTCTACTGAGATTTTGGGTGATACTATTGATATTCACGGTGGTGGTGCTGACCTTGAGTTTCCGCACCATACCAATGAAATTGCCCAGTCTGAGGCTAAAACAGGCAAGACCTTTGCCAATTACTGGATGCACAACGGCTTTGTCAATATCGACAATGTCAAAATGTCCAAGTCCTTGGGTAACTTTATCACCGTACATGATGCCCTCAAAACGATTGACGGACAAGTGTTACGTTTCTTCTTTGCGACCCAGCACTACCGCAAGCCTATTAACTTCACGGAAAAGGCAGTGCGTGATGCGGAGACCAATCTCAAGTATCTAAAAAACACTTATGAGCAACCATTTACTGGAACTGTAGATGCGGGGGAGTTGCAAGCTTTTAAAGATAAGTTTGTAGCGGCCATGGATGAGGATTTCAATACAGCTAATGGAATCACAGTTGTTTTTGAAATGGCCAAATGGATCAACTCAGGCAACTATGATGCAGCTGTTAAGGAAGCTCTTGCAGCTATGTTAGAAGTCTTTGGAGTGGTATTTGTTGAGGAAGTTTTGGATGAAGACATTGAAGCCTTAATCCAAAAACGCCAAGAAGCGCGTGCCAATCGTGACTTTGCGACAGCTGACCAAATCCGTGACCAACTAGCTGTACAAGGGATTAAGCTACTTGACACCAAGGATGGAGTGAGGTGGACACGTGATTGATGTCAATCTCATTAACGGGATTGCTCTAGCCTTTGAAGGAGATGCGGTTTATTCGATGTATATTCGTCGCCATCTGATTTTTAAAGGTATGACCAAGCCCAATAAACTCCATAAAGAAGCGACTAAGTATGTATCGGCTAAGGCTCAAGCACACTTGATTTCTCTCATGATTGAAGAAGAAGTCCTAACGGAAAAAGAGGAAGAAATCTACAAACGAGGTCGCAATACCAATAGCCACACCAAGGCAAAAAATGCAGATGTGGTGACCTACCGAATGTCTACAGGTTTTGAAGCGGTTATGGGTTATCTTCATATGACTGAAAATGTGGAACGCCTAGAAGCTTTGATTTCTTGGTGCATTCAAAAAGTGGAGGGCTAGGAAATGATTGCAACAGAACTATTGGACTGGTTTCCGCAAGCACAAATTGTAGAACAGCCAGTCGATAAGGAAGGCTATCTAACACTTCCGGTTTCCTCTCAACAGTGGATGTTACTAGAAGAAGCAAGTCTTAGCGAACGTGAAAGACACTTGGTGGCACTCTTAACCCAGCAGGAGCAAAGAATTTCTTTAAATCCCTGGTATCATTACCTAATTGAAGGTAAGGGGCAAGCACCACAAAACTTTAAAAAGCTACAAGTTGTCTATTGTCACCTTTCTTATTACCAACGAGAAAACCTAGCTTCTTGGTTAGACATGATGAAAACACTCTTTCCTAACTGTGAAACAGTGTTGCAAGTTGGAGCTCAGGATTACCTTTTTGTTCTCCAACAGGACAAATACACTTCTGTTCGCTCCATCTTAACAGATACCTTGGAAGCAGTAGAGTATGACTTTGGGGTACGTCTGTCCATCATGCTTGGACAGGTCTGGTCACAGTCAGGACATCAGGCTCTGCCAGATCTCATCAAAGAGGAACGGGATTTGTTTAAAAGCTGGTGGCGACAGGGTCATCAAGGTGTTCATACTTTTTCCCAACTCTATCTTTGGAGTACGGGAGAAAGAATGGTGAATCTCAACCTTATCAAGGAATATCTCCATCAACTAATCCTAGATCAGGATCAGATCCAGGAAATCATTCTCTCTCTTTGGGAGAATGGTGCAGTTCTTACCAAGACAGCCCAGAAGCTCTATTTGCACCGTAATTCTCTCCAGTACAAGATTGATAAGTGGGAAGAATTAACAGGGCTTCAGTTGAAGGAATTAACCGATCTTACCTTGTGTTATCAACTGATATTAGCAGATGTTTTATGAGTTTTGTGCAAGTTGCACAGAACTTTTTTATTTTTTTGGTCATCTTGCCATAGAAATATAAAGCGTTTTCATCTATAATAAAATTATAAAAAAACAAAAGGAGTTCACCGAAATGGTAGAATTAAATCTTAAAAATATTTACAAAAAATATCCAAACAGCGAACACTACTCAGTTGAAGACTTCAACTTAGATATCAAAGACAAAGAATTTATCGTTTTCGTAGGACCTTCAGGATGTGGTAAATCAACTACTCTTCGTATGATTGCAGGTCTTGAAGACATCACAGAAGGTACTGCATCTATCGATGGCGTGGTTGTCAACG
>OGTC01000122.1_pt1 | contig 51602 bp, 49 predicted proteins | sample 1574531 | NCBI WGS metagenome assembly OGTC01 (sample SAMN03295859, study PRJEB24534) | human gut metagenome | isolation source: fecal sample 2 from infant 9 | host: Homo sapiens | place: USA: Pittsburgh, PA | collected 2014-07 | reverse complement strand
GTAGGTACATGATTAAAATTTATACAGTCTCAAGTTGTACTAGCTGTAAAAAAGCGAAAACCTGGCTCAATGCCCACCAGTTAAGTTATAAAGAACAAAACCTCGGTAAAGAGGGAATTTCTAGAGAAGAATTATTAGATATTCTAACAAAAACAGACAATGGAATCGCGAGCATTGTATCATCAAAAAATCGTTACGCTAAAGCTCTTGGAGTTGATATCGAAGATTTGAGTGTCAATGAAGTGCTTAACTTAATCATGGAGACACCACGTATTCTAAAGAGTCCGATTCTTGTTGATGAGAAACGTTTGCAAGTCGGCTACAAGGAAGATGACATTCGTGCTTTCTTGCCACGTTCTGTCCGCAATGTAGAAAATGCAGAAGCACGTTTACGTGCAGCGCTATAAAACATCAAGGCTGGGAGTGACTCCTGGCCTTATTTGATAGGTAAATAAGGAAAAACGAACATGAAGAAGATAGTTATCGGGATAGTTGGGCTTCTATTTTTACTAGCTGGTTGTGGGCAGAAAAAAGAGTCTGCAGAATCATCTACAAGTACAATAACTGAGGCCTTCCAGCCAAATTTACCAGTTCTAGAAAATGCCAATAACAATACAGTTGTAACCAAGACACTTGTTCTACCTGCTGATGAAAACGGGATTCAACAAACTCAGACCATTACCTATAAGGGTAAACAATTCTTGACCTTAACAATCCAGCAAAAGCGACAAGTTTCAGAAGACCTCAAGAACTTTATTACAGAACGTGGACTCGAGGAAGCGAGGAGCGCCTTAAAAGAAGAGGAATCCAAGGACGAATCTCTCCAATCGGCTCGAAAAATTGCTGGCTTTACTATTGAAACGACTCTTCTGAATGAGAAAGAAATGGAAACCAAGACTAGCTATGATTTCCAAACATTGGATCTTAAAAAAGCAAGAGAAAACGAATATTTAAAAAATGTTGGTTTGGAAAATCTACTAAAAAACGAACCAGAAGAGTATATTGCAAGTCGAGTTGCAAATGGGGCAACTGTTCAGTAAAAAAGTCGCATAAAATTAGCAAATTCAGAATGTGCCATTTGTAGAAAGGCTATGAATGTGCTATAATAGTACTATTCTAAAGAAAGAGGGTGTTAGAATGGGATTTACTGAAGAAACCGTACGTTTTAGATTGGACGATTCCAATAAAAAAGAGATTAGCGAAACATTGACAGATGTCTATGCTTCATTGAACGAAAAGGGCTATAATCCTATTAATCAGATCGTGGGTTATGTTCTCAGTGGAGACCCAGCCTATGTTCCTCGTTACAATAATGCAAGAAATCAAATCCGTAAATACGAACGTGATGAGATTGTCGAAGAGTTGGTTCGTTACTACCTTAAGGGGCAAGGAGTCGATCTATAATCTATGAGAATTATGGGATTGGACGTTGGTTCCAAAACAGTCGGTGTAGCAATTAGCGATCCGTTAGGGTTTACAGCACAAGGGCTCGAAATCATCCAAATCAATGAAGACCAAGGCCAGTTTGGCTTTGATCGTCTAAAAGAATTGGTTGAGTCCTATAAAGTAGAGCGTTTTGTAGTTGGATTGCCAAAGAATATGAACAATACTAGTGGACCACGGGTGGAAGCTAGCCAAGCATATGGAGCTAAGCTAGAAGAACTTTTTGGATTGCCAGTAGAGTATCAAGATGAACGTCTGACTACAGTTGCTGCAGAGCGCATGTTGATTGAGCAAGCAGATGTTAGTCGCAATAAACGTAAGAAAGTCATTGATAAGTTAGCGGCTCAATTGATTTTGCAAAATTATTTAGATAGAAAATTTTAATACAAAGGAGAGGCTATGTCACACGATCATAACCACGACCACGAAGAACGTGAACTTATTACACTTGTAGATGAGCAAGGAAACGAAACCTTATTTGAAATCCTTTTGACTATTGATGGGAAGGAAGAATTTGGTAAAAACTATGTTCTTCTTGTACCAGTTAACGCAGAAGAAGATGAAAATGGCGAAGTTGAAATCCAAGCCTATTCATTCACTGAAAATGAAGATGGAACAGAAGGTGAATTGCAACCAATCCCTGAAGATGCTGAAGAAGAATGGGACATGATTGAAGAAGTCTTCAACAGCTTTATGGAGGAGTGATACAGTCTGGGAGACTGTATCAGCCCAACTCCCAGAAACTGGAGAGAGTTGGAAGGTTCGAGGAACGTTTTTACCCCAACTCCTAGAACTAGAAAGAGTTGGAAGGTTCGGGGACGTTTTTAGCCCTGCGCTAGAAAATAAAAACCGTCAGTAAGTCCGGTGGACGTTTTTAGCCCGTACTAGAATAAAATATTAGCTAGTTACTAGCTAATGAAGCAAAAAGCGAAGAGAATCTTCGCTTTTTTATTAAGGAGATACATATGTTTGAAGTTGAAGAATGGCTTCATAGTCGAATCGGTTTAAATTTTAGATCAGGTCTAGGTAGAATGCAGAAAGCAGTGGACTTGCTGGAAAATCCCGAGCAAACCTATCCGATTATCCATGTGACGGGTACAAATGGTAAGGGATCAACCATTGCTTTTATGAGAGAGCTGTTTGCAGCCCATGGGAAGAGAGTTGGAACTTTTACTTCACCCCATATTGTTAGTATCCACGATCGAATCTGTATCAACGGAAATCCTATTTCAGATGCTGACTTTATTCGTCTAGCAAATGAAATCAAAAAAATGGAAAAACGTTTGTTAGAAACACATGATCAATTATCTTTTTTTGAGTTATTAACCTTAATTGCCTTGCTTTATTTTAAAGAGCAGGAAGTCGATTTGGTCTTACTTGAGGTGGGAATTGGTGGCCTGCTGGATACGACTAATGTCGTAACAGGTGAGATTGCAGTCATAACATCAGTCGGCTTAGATCACCAGGAAACTTTAGGAAATAGCTTGGAGGAGATTGCGGAGCAAAAGGCAGGTATTTTTAAATCTGGGAAGAAAGCCGTGATTGCTAAATTGGCTCCTGAAGCACAGCTGGTTTGTCAAAAAACAGCCAAAAATTTATCAGTAGAACTTTACCAAGCAGGGCAGGATTTTTCTTTTAAAAAAGGACATTTTTCTAGTGAGTTGGCAGAGTGGAGAGACCTTTCGCTGGGCTTAGAAGGAGCTTATCAAGAAGAAAATGCGGTTCTAGCTTTACAGGTATTTTTGCTATTTATGGTGGAAAGAGGGGAACTGGTTCAGGAAACAGCTGTACGGCATGCGTTAGAGCATACTCACTGGGCAGGTCGCTTAGAGCCAGTAACCAGTCATGTGTATCTAGATGGCGCTCACAATCTTCCTGCTCTAGAAAGGCTGGTTGAATTTATTCAAGAAAAAATACAAGAAGGCTATCGCCCTCAGATTCTTTTTGGGGCTTTGAAACGTAAAGATTACAATGGCATGCTTGGTTATTTGACAGAGCACCTACCAGATCTCCCTCTTTTTGTGACAAGCTTTGATTACCAAGGTTCTTTAGAAGAACAAGATTTGGGAGGATATACAAGTATTGCTTCTTATCGAGATTTCATAGATAAATTTGAACATTTTGCAGAGGAGCAAGATTTACTGTTTGTGACGGGTTCTCTCTATTTTATATCAGAGGTTCGTGCACACCTTATGGGATATGAGTCTATTGATTGACCTGCTTTCTTTTATTTGATATAGTTGAGGTGAAATATTTCAATAGTTTTTTCTGCATTTACCTGCTAAAAGAAAGGAGATATTATGACCTTAAAAAAATTCACACTTTCTCTTGCCGTTTTGGCAAGTCTTAGTCTTTTAGTTGCTTGCTCAACCAAAGAACAAAGAACTTCGGCATCTCAAACAAGCACTAGTTCAGAAGTGATAACAAATCAGATATCTGAAGCAACAACATCTAGCGCTACGAATGCTACAACTGTCAATATGGATGGTACCTATAAGGGGCAGGATGAGGGAGATAGCATTACTCTCGTTGTTACTGGTAATACCGGAACATGGACAGAAGTGGAAGCAAATGGAGTGCAGGAAGTTAAGAAGGTAACCTTTGAACCAGAAAGTCAGAAAGTCATCATCGGAGACGATGTCAAGATTTATGTAGCTGAGGAAAATCAAATTATCATCGGTGACATGAACCGTGAAGTTCTGGGCCGTATCATTTTAAAAAAATAGATATTTTGTAAGGATTTGAATCTGGATAAAATCAGTACAAATCCTTTTTTTAATAAATTTTTATATGAAAAAAGTTCCATACTTAAAGGGCTCATTTTCGCTAAAAGTATGGAACTGATGAATTATAAGTCATGGTTTTAGAGGAATCTCTCTTGTAAAAACTGAGCGACGCCATCTTCTTCATTGGTTAATGGTAATTGCTCGTCTGCGAAAGGCAATAGAGCAGGATTAGCATTTTTCATGGCATAGCCTTTTCCTGCAAAAGAAAGCATCTCTTGGTCATTATGTTCGTCACCAAAGGCAATCAAATTCTGTTTGTCTATATTCATGACATTGAGAAGATATTCGAGGGCAAAGGCTTTGTGGACTCCTTTGGGAGTACATTCGAGAATGTTTAGAGGCCCGCCCCAAGTGTTAATATTAAGTTGGTGCTTGTAGAAGCTGTTCATCTCTTCTGCCAGTGCATATTTATCGTCGGCCCTAGTTTTCAATAAAATGCAGTTAGGACCCTTGGTCACTAGATCAGACTTGAATTGATTTTCAGGGCGAAAGTTTTCAATACCAAACAATTTAGGATCGGCAATTTCTTTGTTCGGGGCTGTAATGTAAAACTTTTTACGGTATTCACCTGCGATAAAATCGGCCTCAATCTCCTCTTTTCGTTTCACGATATCCAAGAGGTATTTTTTGTCCACAGTCAGACACTTTTCATGCTTCCAAGTCTTACCCGGTAGGTGAGTGAGCGAACCGTTGAAGTTAATCATAGGTGTTTCAAGCTCAAGTTGGTCATAAAAATCTTTGGCCATACGGTAAGGGCGACCAGTTGTGATAACGACTTGGTGGCCTTTTTTAGAGATTTTTTTAATCGTTTCAATAGTAAAATCAGAAAGTTTGCTTTCAGAGTTGAGTAGGGTTCCGTCTAAATCAACGGCAATCATTTTTTTAGTCATAAAATCCTCCCGAATCTAGTTTCAGATAAGGTGCTCTCTATTATATCAAAAAGAAGAGATAAAAGCAGACAATAAGTTAAAAAGAAGAGGAATAATATCTCATAAGATTTTTATAATCCAGTACAAAAATCTTGAAAAGATGAATGATTGATGATATAATATCCATATTGTTCGTAAAATGACAAAGGAGATTAAAAATGGACAAACTCTTTAAACTAAAAGAACATGGGACAGATGTCCGTACAGAGGTTCTTGCTGGTTTAACTACTTTTTTTGCAATGAGTTATATTCTCTTTGTAAACCCTCAAATACTTTCACAAACAGGCATGCCTGTTCAAGGTGTGTTCTTAGCAACAATCATCGGTTCTGTAGTGGGAACTTTGATGATGGCTTTCTACGCTAACTTGCCATATGCACAAGCACCAGGTATGGGATTAAATGCCTTCTTCACCTTTACAGTCGTATTTGGTATGGGCTATACTTGGAAAGAAGCTCTTGGAATGGTCTTCATTTGTGGAGTTATTTCACTGATGATTACTCTGACTAAAGTTCGTAAAATGATCATTGAATCCATTCCTACAACACTTCGTTCAGCAATTTCAGCAGGTATCGGTGTTTTCCTTGCTTATGTTGGTATTAAAAATGCTGGACTTTTGAAATTCTCAATCGACCCAGGTACTTATACGGTAGCGGGTGAAGGAGCAGATAAGGCTCAAGCAGCTCTTACCGCAAATTCAGCAGCCGTTCCAGGTTTGGTAGATTTCAATACTTCAGCAGTATTGGTTGCTCTTGCAGGTCTTGCCATCACAATCTTCTTTGTTGTTAAAGGTATCAAAGGAGGTATCATCCTTTCTATTTTAACAACGACAGTTCTTGCGATTGCGGTTGGTCTTGTTAATGTGTCAAGTATTGATTTCGCTAGCAATAACCTTTCATCAGCAGTAAACGATTTAGGAACCTTATTTGGTGCCGCTCTTGGTTCAGAAGGATTAGGATCTCTGATTTCAAATACTTCTCGTTTACCAGAAACTTTGATGGCCATTCTAGCCTTCTCATTGACAGATATTTTTGATACTATTGGTACTCTTATCGGTACCGGTGAAAAAGTTGGTATCGTTGCAACAAATGGTGAAAATCATCAGTCTGTTAAATTAGATAAAGCTCTTTATTCTGACTTGGTTGCAACTTCAGTAGGTGCCATTGCAGGTACTTCAAACGTTACGACCTATGTTGAATCTGCAGCGGGTATCGGTGCTGGTGGACGTACTGGTTTGACAGCACTAGTTGTTGCTATCTGTTTTGCTTTATCTAGCTTCTTTAGCCCACTTTTAGCGATTGTTCCAACGGCTGCGACTGCCCCAATTTTGATTATTGTCGGAATTATGATGCTTTCTAACTTGAAAAATATCCCTTGGGATGATATGTCAGAAGCTGTTCCAGCTTTCTTCACTTCTATCTTTATGGGATTCAGTTACTCCATTACACAAGGGATTGCCGTTGGTTTCTTGACTTATACTTTGACGAAGATTGTCAAAGGTAAAATCAAAGAAGTACATGTCATGATTTGGATTTTGGATGCTTTGTTCATCTTGAACTACATCAGTATGGCTCTTAAATAATGATAAAACCTAAAAAAAGGAGGAGAATTCTCCTCCTTTTTTATTAGTAGAAATATCGCAAAAGAAAACTTTTTGGTATAATAAAAACATGCACACAAAAAATGAAGATGAACTCATTACTCTTGGGCAAGAGTTAGGCTCTTTGCTAGAGAAAAATGATGTATTGATTTTGACTGGTGAATTAGGTGCTGGGAAAACCACTCTAACAAAAGGTTTGGCAAAAGGATTAGGTATTCATCAAATGATTAAAAGTCCTACCTATACCATTGTTCGGGAATATGAAGGACGTCTACCTTTATATCACTTAGATGTTTATCGTATCGAAGGGGACGCAGATTCTATCGATTTGGATGAATTTCTTTTTGGTTCAGGTGTGACAGTGATTGAATGGGGACATCTATTAGCTGATGCTCTTCCATCAGACTATCTCGAATTAGAAATCCTTAAAGATGGTGAGGGACGTGAAGTTGTCTTTCATGCCCACGGCCAACGAGCAACAGAACTATTGCAGAGGTTGATGGATGGAGTGTGATCTTTTAATCCGTGAAGCAGAAGTCCAAGATGCTTCAGCTCTTATTGCACTTTTAGATCAGATTGGTCAAGAATCTAGCTTTACGAGTTTAGATGAAAATGGAATTGCAATGACTAAATCTGAAATGCAGCATTTTATTGACAAACAGTCTCAGTCGGATAATCAAATTACTTTACTAGCTTTTTTAAATGATGAATTGGCAGGTGTCATCAATATTACAGCGGATCAACGTCCGAGAGTTCGACATATTGGTGATGTCTTCTTGGGCATTAAAAAAGCATACTGGGGGAATGGCCTTGGAAGTATTTTGATGGAAGAAGCTATTGAATGGGCTAAATCGAGTGCTAGTATTCGACGGTTACAATTGACAGTTCAAAAACGCAATCTTGCGGCTGTTCATCTATATAAAAAGATGGGCTTTATCGTAGAAGGATTACAGGAGCGTGGTGCTTGTATAGAGGGAGGAGAGTTTCTTGACGTTTACCTAATGGGTCGACTGATAGACGAATAAAGGTATGGTAAAAAAAATAATCGGAATGTTTTTAGGCTTTGTTCTTGTAACAGTGATTGGTGTTGGAGCGTATGCCTTCACTATCTATCAACAAAGTACACAGACTTTAGCCAAAACCTATAAAAAAATCGGGGAAGAAACGAAGGTTATCGAGGCAACTGAACCTTTGACAATCCTATTGATGGGTGTGGACACAGGGAACGTTGAGCGTACAGACAAGTGGGTAGGTAACAGTGACTCTATGATTTTGGTGACAGTCAACCCTAAAACCAAGAAAGTTGTTATGATGAGTTTGGAACGTGATATTCTGACAAAAATCCAACAGCCTGATGGTAGTGTCATGGAGGCTAAACTAAACGCTGCCTATGCTACTGGTGGAGCTGAGCTTGCCATATCAACCATACAAAAAATGATGAATATCCATATTGACCGCTATGTGATGGTTAATATGCATGGACTTCAAGAAATGGTAGATGCTGTGGGAGGTATCACTGTAAACAATACTCTAGGATTCCCAATTTCTATTCAAGATCAGGAGCCTTTTAATACGATTTCTATCGGCGTTGGTGAGCAAAAATTAAATGGTGAAGAGGCTCTTGTTTATTCACGCATGCGCTATCAAGACCCAGAAGGAGACTATGGTCGGCAGAAGCGTCAGCGTGAGGTCATTCAAAAGATTGTTGAGAAGATTCTTAGTTTGAATAGTGTCAGTCATTACCAAGAAATTTTGAAGGCTCTCAGTGATAATATGCAGACAAATATTGAGATTACTACCTCAACGATTCCCCAGTTGATGGGCTACCAAGACTCCTTTAAGAATATTGAGTCTCAGCAATTGCGTGGTGAGGATGCAATGCTTCAAGGGGGGTCTTACCAAATTGTAACTACTGCTCATATATTAGAAATGCAAAATATTTTACGTCGTTCTCTGGGGCAACCAGAGGTAACTAAATTAGAGACAAATGCAGTTCTATATGAAAATATTAATGGAAATATACAACAAACCACTGATTACATTCAAGATCAGGAACAAGAAGTGCCACTAGAGCCATAAAAAATGAATACACAAATCGTAGGAATTTTCCTGCGATTTTTTCAAAGAAATCCGAATAGATAGGTAGGAGGAAAAAATGAAAGCGGAAATAATAGCTGTTGGGACAGAAATTTTAACAGGTCAAATCGTCAATACCAATGCTCAGTTTTTATCTGAAAAGTTGGCTGAAATCGGAGTAGATGTCTACTTCCAGACAGCTGTAGGAGATAATGAAGCTCGGATTTTATCCCTGTTGGAGATTGCTCAGAACCGCAGTAATCTAGTTATCCTCACGGGAGGATTGGGGCCAACAGAGGATGATCTGACCAAACAAACCTTGGCAAAATTTCTAGGGCGTGATTTGACTTTTGATGCTCAAGCGCAGGCCAAATTAGATGATTTCTTTGCTCATCGACCAGACTATGCTCGAACTCCAAATAATGAACGTCAAGCTCAGATTGTTCAGGGGTCAACCCCGCTACCCAATGAAACCGGGTTAGCAGTTGGCGGTATGATTGAGGTAGATGGCGTGACTTATGTTGTCCTACCAGGTCCGCCAAGTGAACTAAAACCCATGGTTTTAAATGAATTGTTGCCAAGATTGACAACAGGAGCTAAGTTGTACTCACGCGTACTGCGTTTCTTTGGCATTGGTGAGAGCCAGCTAGTGACAATTTTGTCAGATTTGATTGAAGAACAGACAGATCCAACCTTGGCCCCTTATGCAAAAACGGGAGAAGTGACTCTGCGCTTGTCAACCAAGGCCACTAGCCAAGACGAGGCTCAAAAGGCTTTAGATAATCTGGAGAAAGAGATTCTTGCACGTCAGACTTTTGAAGGGGTTGCTTTAAAGGATATTTGCTATGGTTATGGCGAGGAAGCGAGTCTAGCTAGTGTAGTTGTTGAGAAGCTGAAAAAGCAAAAGAAAACCATCACAGCAGCAGAAAGTTTGACAGCAGGACTTTTCCAAGCAACTTTGGCAGACTTTTCGGGAGTGTCAGCTATCTTTAAAGGTGGTTTTGTCACTTATAGTCTGGAAGAAAAAGCTAAGATATTAGATATTCCACGAGAAGAGTTGGAAGAACATGGAGTTGTTTCAGCCTTTACAGCGGAAAATATGGCCAATCAGGCACGACTTAAAACTCAATCAGACTTTGGAGTTAGCTTGACAGGAGTAGCGGGGCCAGATAGTTTGGAAGGCCATCCAGCGGGTACAGTTTTCATCGGTTTGTCTCAAGCATCCGGCACAGAAGTTGTCCAGGTCAATATAGCTGGAAGAAGTCGAGCAGATGTTCGTAAAATTGCGGTTATGCATGCTTTTAACTTAGTTCGCAAAGCTTTATTAAGTGACTGACTTTTGATATAATAGAAGAAGATTCTTAGAATCATTAAAATATAGGAGAACATAATGGCGAAAAAACCAACAAAAAAATTAGATGAAATTGGGAAAAAATTTGGAGCTGATCGTGAAAAAGCTTTGAACGATGCTCTTAAATTGATTGAAAAAGACTTTGGTAAGGGGTCAATCATGCGTTTGGGTGAACGCGCAGAGCAAAAGGTGCAAGTCATGAGTTCAGGATCTTTAGCGCTTGATATTGCCCTTGGTGCTGGTGGTTATCCAAAGGGACGTATCATTGAAATCTACGGTCCGGAATCATCAGGTAAGACAACAGTAGCACTTCACGCTGTAGCACAGGCGCAAAAAGAAGGCGGAATTGCAGCCTTTATTGATGCGGAACACGCTCTTGATCCAGCTTATGCAGCAGCTCTTGGAGTAAACATTGACGAATTGCTCTTGTCACAACCAGATTCAGGTGAGCAAGGTCTTGAGATTGCAGGAAAATTAATTGACTCAGGTGCAGTTGATCTTGTCGTTATTGACTCAGTTGCAGCTCTTGTTCCTCGTGCGGAAATCGATGGAGATATCGGAGATAGCCACGTTGGTCTTCAAGCTCGTATGATGAGCCAGGCTATGCGTAAACTCGGAGCTTCTATCAACAAGACCAAGACAATTGCCATCTTCATCAACCAGTTGCGTGAAAAAGTAGGGGTTATGTTTGGAAATCCAGAAACAACTCCTGGTGGACGCGCCCTTAAATTCTATGCTTCAGTCCGTTTGGATGTGCGTGGAAGTACACAAATCAAGGGAACTGGTGACCAAAAAGACACTAACGTCGGTAAAGAAACTAAGATTAAAGTTGTGAAAAACAAGGTTGCTCCACCGTTCAAAGAAGCTCTTGTTGAAATCATGTACGGAGAAGGTATTTCTAGAACTGGTGAACTCTTGAAGATTGCTAGTGATTTGGATATCATCCAAAAGGCAGGCGCTTGGTACTCATACAAGGGTGAAAAAATCGGACAAGGTTCTGAGAACGCCAAGAAATACTTGGCAGATCATCCAGAAGTCTTTGATGAGATTGACCACCAAGTTCGTGTTCAATATGGTTTGATTGAAGAGGAAGAAGGCTCTAAAGCAAGTTCAGTAGCGGTTGATACAGATTCTAACCAAGAAGTGACTCTTGATTTGGGCGATGCTCTTGAAATCGAAATTGAAGAATAAAAAGAAAAAGTAGCAGTTTTTCTGCTACTTTTTTGTTTCATGACAACTAGTGATCACTGAAACGACGGTATTTAATGTGGAAATCAAAATAATTCTCATCTTGTAATTTTTGAAAGATGTCTCTGTAGGCTTCCTCATCAAAGTGATCCCCACGGTAAAGAATTTCAAAGCTCAGCCCATCATACTCTAAAAAGGCATTTGCGGATTTAAAACCGTTTTGTCGATAGAAGTCCATGCGAGCCTTTCGCTGTTCGAGGTTATCGCAGTCTTCGTCCAATCGCTCCACCTCAAGGATCATGGTTCGTTGATAGAAGTCCGTCAGTTTTTCAATGATTTCTCTCCCGTATCCATGACTGCGTAAGTGAGGCATAATGGCAAAAAAGCTGATGTAAAAAGCTTTTTGATTGGAAATAGCGAAGGCAAAGCCGACAAATTCTTCCTCATTATAAAAGGCGAAGAAATGAGCGTCTTCTCGATCTGTGTATAGTAGGAATTCAGATAAGGGAACACGTTCTTCTTCAGGGAAGGCTTCGATATTTAAACTTTCAACTTTTTTAATATCTGGGAAGGACGATGTAATCAATTGACTGGTCAAGCTCATAAATTGCCTCCTTTTTCTTGATTATATCAGATTGTCAGCAGCTAAGCAAGCGCTTTCCTGTAGACTGGCACAAATCCTCCCTTGTTCCTCTACTAGAAAGCTGATATAATAGCTGTATGAATACAAAACGAACAGTGGACCTCATTCATGGTCCTATTTTGCCGTCACTCTTAAGTTTTGCTTTACCAATTCTACTTTCTAATATTTTTCAACAGTTATACAATACGGCGGATATTGTCATTGTTGGGCATTTTTTGGGACCAGATTCTTTAGCAGCTGTTGGAGCGACAACGGCTATTTTTGATTTAATTATCGGCTTTACTTTAGGCGTTGGAAATGGTATGGGAATTGTGATTGCCCGTTACTATGGCGCTCGAAATTTTGTAAGAATTAAAGAGGCTGTTGCTGCTACTTGGATTTTAGGGGCTATTTTTAGTGCTTTGGTTATGATTCTAGGCTTTATAGGTCTGTACCCCCTTCTCCAATATTTGGAGACTCCTATAGAGATTTTGCCTCAATCCTATCAGTATATATCGATGATTGTGAGCTGTGTAGGAGTGAGCTTTGCCTACAATCTTTTTGCAGGCTTACTTCGCTCTATTGGTGATAGCCTGGCTGCGCTTGGCTTTTTAATCTTTTCAGCTCTGATCAATGTAGTGCTAGATTTATATTTTATCACCCAATTACACATGGGAGTTCAGTCTGCAGGTCTTGCCACGATTATCTCACAAGGTTTATCGGCTCTCTTATGCTTGTATTATATCAAAAAGAAAGTTCCTGAACTGCTTCCAAATAAGCAACATTTCAAGTGGGATAAAGCCTTATATAAAGATTTGCTAGAACAAGGTCTAGCCATGGGAATGATGGGTTCTATTGTTTCGATTGGTAGTGTAATCCTTCAATCATCTATCAATACACTCGGCGCAGTCATTATCAGTGCTCAAACTGCTGCACGACGGATTATGGCCTTTGCCCTACTTCCGATGACCTCGATCTCCGCTTCAATGACAACTTTTGTTTCACAAAATTACGGTGCTAAACGTCTGGATCGGATTGTTCAAGGAATTCGTATTGGAAGTTGGCTAGGGATTGCATGGGGCATATTTGTATGTGTCTTGCTATTTTTCATTAGTCCTAGCTTGGTTTCTTTGATTGCTAGTTCCAATGATGCTTATCTCATCGAGAACGGTAGCTTATATCTTCGGATTAGTTCAGCTTTTTATCCAATTCTTAGTTTGCTCTTAATTTATCGAAATTGTCTACAAGGTCTTGGCCAAAAAGCTCTTCCACTTGTGTCTAGTTTCATTGAACTATTCGGAAAGATTGCTTTTGTGTTATTCGTTATTCCTTGGTCAGCTTATCTAGGTGTTATCTTGTGTGAACCTCTAATTTGGGTGGCCATGACTCTGCAATTGTACGTGTCATTTGCCCGTCATCCATTGATGAAAGAAGGCAAGAGACTCTTAGCCAAACAAGCCCTCCAGTAAATGTCAGTCATTCTCTTTTCTTTGATAAAGAAAATCCACATCCTCTAGTGAAAATTGACCAGACTTGTGTTATAATAAGAAAGATTAAAATGTGAAAAAGGAGATTCCTAATGGGACGTAAATGGGCTAATATCGTAGCCAAGAAAACGGCTAAAGATGGAGCTAACTCTAAAGTATATGCAAAATTTGGTGTAGAAATCTATGTAGCGGCTAAGAAAGGTGAGCCAGATCCAGAATCAAACTCAGCTTTGAAATTCGTTATCGAACGTGCAAAACAAGCACAAGTACCAAAACACGTTATCGATAAAGCCTTAGATAAAGCTAAAGGGAACACAGATGAAACCTTTACAGAAGGACGTTACGAAGGTTTTGGACCAAATGGTTCGATGCTGATTGTTGATACCTTGACTTCAAACGTCAACCGTACAGCTGCGAATGTTCGTGCAGCCTTTGGTAAAAATGGAGGGAATATGGGGGCTTCAGGTTCTGTATCTTACCTCTTTGATAACAAGGGTGTCATCGTATTTGCAGGTGACGATGCTGATGCAGTCTTTGAGCAATTACTTGAAGCAGACGTTGATGTTGATGATGTAGAAGCAGAAGATGGGACAATTACTGTTTATACTGCCCCAACAGACCTTCATAAAGCTTTGCGCGTTCTTCGCGACTCAGATATCAGTGAATTCCAAGTGACAGAACTTGAAATGATTCCTCAATCAGAAGTGGAATTAACAGGTGAAGATTTAGAAACATTTGAAAAATTGTACAGTGTTCTTGAAGATGACGAAGACGTGCAAAAAATCTACACAAACGTAGATGGATTCTAATGAAAAAGCGAACAGCTTTAATAGCTGTTCGCTTTTTGTTGCCTTTAAATTCTCATTCCAGAGTCTTTTTTGTCTTGTTGCTTTAGGCCTATCGCGTATTTATGTATCAGAAGGAATTGTCCATTATCCTGTTTAGCAAAGGTTAGTACAACAGCTTTGCTATCAGAACCAAATGAAGTATAGGATATTCGTTTTGTCTCATTTCCTCCTACAGATGAATCTGCTTCGGAATCTGGAATTCCATGTTTGCTGATGATATCCTTGTAGTTGGAGCCACCTTTTCCTCTGTTTGCAGTATCACCTTCTACCAAAGCATCAAATTGCTCTCGTGTCCAAGTGAAGGAATCGCTATCTTCCGTATTCTCTTCATCATTATCCTCATTTGATCTATAATCTGGTAAGTTTCCAAATTCTTCATCTTCAGTTAAAGAGGTAAGATTTTTATATGGATGACGAAAATTTCTAGCTAGATCGGTAAAAACACCAGAAGGGAGTACTTGCGTCATTAAGACAAGAAAAATAGATAGAATACCTAGGGCTGTCCCGATGATAGCCAATATTTTTCGATTGTTGAGATTGAGGCCAATACCAGACACACCGGTACCTATGGCAACCATAGCAAAGAAAAAGGCTAGTACGCTAATGATTGGAAGCCAGGAACCAAGAAGCGCGAGCGTTCCCAAGATGATGGCGATGATTCCTAAGGTTTTTTCTTCTTTTTGTTTCATTTGTAAGTTTCTCATTTCTAGTCAGACTAGGATTTTCTCCGTATTAGATAGTGTTTATTATAGATAAAATAAAAGCTAATGTCAATTGTAAGTAAAATAGTTCTCATAGAAACTTTTTTCTTGACATCTTTTCTGAAAATGATAAAATAGTTCTCATGAAAACTTATTGGTTCTATAGAGAACTATTTATGTGTAAAAAGGAGCAATCATGGATAAGCCGATGTTAGTTTTTAAACGTTTTGGTCATCAGGTTCACCTGATGGTGCAAAAGGAAGCCAAGCGTTGTGGTATTGAATTTATGGGCGGACCACAGGGACAAGTTCTACGATTTTTAGATCGTCGTGAGCATGATCAGGAGTTAACACTTATCAAAGATATTGAACAAGAACTCAATGTCACTAAGTCAGTTGCTAGTAATTTGGTCAAGCGTATGGTGCAAAATGGTTTGGTAGAGTTGGAGGCGAGTCCAAGTGACAAGAGAGCTAAGTACGTTCGATTGACGGACAAATCACGCTCTCAGATGAAGCAAATCAAGTCTTTCTTTGATCGAGTTGACCGTAGTCTACTTGATGGAATTTCTGAGGAAAAACTAGCTGTTTTTGAAGAAGTCATGGGCCGACTACAAGCAAATGTAGAAAAAATAGGAGGTAAGAATGAAGAAACTCGCTAAACGTATCACAGGAAAAGAGTGGGGAATGATTCTCTTGACTGTCCTCTTTACCTGTTGCTCGGTCTATCTAGAGTTAGAAGTACCGACTTACGTTTCAAAAATAACAGAATTACTCGGAACGCCAGGTACGGAGTTGGGAGACCTTTGGTCGCCAGCAACTAAGATGATGGGTTTGTCATTCTTAGCCTTCCTATCATCTGTCACAGTTGGATTTTTTGCAGCTCGCGTTGCAGCATCCTATACGGCTCATCTGCGTAGTGATATTTTTAATCGTGTCTTGGATTATTCTCAGACAGAAATCAAACGGTTCTCTATTCCTAGTCTGTTGACTCGGACGACCAATGATATTACGCAGATTCAAATGCTCTTTACGATGGGGCTCCAAGTGGTCACTCGTGGTCCTATCATGGCTATCTGGGCCATTGGAAAAATCCTTGGCAAATCTGAATACTGGCTCTGGGCAGTAGTGGTGGCTGTTATCGTCAATGTTCTGATGACAACAGTTCTCATGACGCTGGCCTTTCCAAAACAATCTGTCATCCAAAAATTGACAGATAAACTCAATAGTATCACTCGTGAAAGCTTGACAGGGATTCGAGTGGTTCGTGCTTATAATGCTGAAGATTATCAAGATGAAAAATTCGAAGCAGCCAACGAGGAAGTCACTCGTCTCAATCTCTTTGTCAATCGATTGATGGCTATTATGAATCCTATTATGATGGCGATTTCGAGCGGTTTGAGTCTAGCCATTTACTGGATTGGTGCCTATATCATCAATGATGCTAGCCTGACAGACCGTCTACCACTCTTTAGTGATATGGTGGTCTTCATGTCTTATGCCATGCAGGTCGTGATGGGCTTCTTGCTCATGGGTGCCCTCTTTATCGTCCTTCCTCGTACCTTGGTTTCTGCAGGACGTATCAATCAAGTGCTAGACTTGCATTCTTCTATTGAAAATCCTAGTCAACCACAGACGGCAGATTCATCTATTCAAGGTCAAGTGGAATTCCGTGATGTAACCTTCCGTTATTCTAAAAACTCAGAAGCAGTTGTGGAACATGTCAGCTTCAAGGCAGAAGCTGGTCAAACGGTCGCCTTTATCGGTTCAACTGGTTCTGGTAAATCTACGCTTGTGAACCTCTTGCCTCGTTTTTATGACGTATCAGATGGGGAAATCCTAGTAGACGGCGTCAATGTGCAGGATTATGATTTGGAAGACTTGCGGAATAAAGTCGGCTATATCCCACAAAAAGCTGTTCTCTTCTCAGGAGATGTCAAGGGGAATCTAGACTTTGGTAAGAGTCCAGAAACTCCGCTAAGCGAGACTGCTATGTGGCAAGCTCTTGAGTTGGCCCAGTCTAAAATCTTCATCGAAGATAAGGAAGCAGGTCTAAACTCAGAAGTGGCTCAAGGTGGGGCCAACTTCTCAGGAGGACAAAGACAACGTTTGGCCATTGCGCGTGCCTTGGCTCGTAAGCCAGAAATTCTCATTTTTGATGATTCGTTCTCGGCCTTGGACTACAAGACTGACCGTATCTTGCGCCAAGAACTAGCTGAAAAAACCCAATCTATGACTAAGTTAATCGTTGCCCAACGTATTTCAACAATTATGGATGCTGACTTGATCTTAGTATTGGATCAAGGTAAAGTCGTTGGACAAGGCACCCACAAGGAACTTCTTGCGACCAACGAAGTTTACCAAGAAATTGCCTATTCACAACTATCGAAGGAGGAATTGGAACATGGAAAATAAGAAGATGTCCTTTTGGAAACAATATAAACCTTTTCTAGCAGGTCTCCAACTTCCTCTACTAGTTGCAGTTGTAGCTGCTATATGTTCAAGCATCATTACGGTGTATGGACCAACCAAGATTAAGGAAATCACCAACTTGATTTCAGATGGTTTGGCTACAGAAATCGATTTGGTAGCTGTGTCAAGTATCGCCAGTTTTTTAGCTATTTTGTATGTGCTTGGTGCCATTCTCAACTATACACAAGCCTATATCTTTTCAACTAGTATCCAACATTTCTCAAAACGTCTACGGACAGCTATCGCTGAAAAGATTAATCGTCTGCCTCTTGCTTATTTTGACCGTCATTCTCAAGGGGATACACTCTCTCGAGTAACCAATGATGTTGATACGGCAGCTCAATCTCTCAATCAAAGTCTAGGGACAGTTATCTCCGCTAGCTTCTTGCTAATTGCTGTTTTGATTACCATGTTTGGCATGAACTGGATTTTGGCACTGGTAACGGTAGTTTCAACTCTTGTTGGTTTTGCAGCTGTTTCAGTCATCATGGCCAAGTCACAAGGCTATTTTAAGGCCCAACAAAATAACCTCGCAGCTGTCAACGGTTATGTAGAAGAAATGTACTCTGGGCACAACGTAGTGACCAGCTATAACGCTGTGGATATGACCAAGGAAAGATTTGCAGGACTGAATCAGAATCTACATGATAGCATCTGGAAATCTCAATTTATCTCTGGGATTATGATGCCCGCTATGTTCTTTGTCGGGAACTTTAGTTATGTTCTAGTCATTATCGTCGGTGCTGCATTGGCTCTTGAAGGGCATATCAGTATCGGGATTATCGTAGCCTTCATGGTTTATGTTCGTACCTTTTCACAACCCTTATCACAGATTGCCCAAGGGATTACGAACTTGCAACAGGCTAGTGCAGCTATGACTCGTGTTTTTGAATTTCTAGGCGAAGCTGAAATGGAAGACGAATCTCATAAGGAAAGACAATTGACTGGCATGAAAGGTGAAGTAGTCTTTGATCAAGTTTCCTTTGGTTATACACCTGAGAAAACCATTATCCATGACTTTTCTGCGACAGCTCATGCAGGGCAAAAGATTGCCATTGTTGGACCAACCGGAGCTGGGAAGACCACCATTGTAAACCTTTTGATGAAGTTCTATGAAATTGATAAGGGTAGCATTCGCATTGACGGTGTGGATACCAAGGCTATGAAGCGCTCAGAAGTACACGATGCCTTTTCAATGGTCTTGCAGGATACCTGGCTCTTTGAAGGGACCATTCGAGACAATCTCATCTACAATCAAACAGGTATCAGTGATGAAGAAGTGATTGAAGCTGCAAAAGCAGTAGGGATTCATCACTTTATCACAACCTTGCCTGATGGATACGATACAGTCTTGGATGATACGGTGACCTTGTCAGTTGGTCAAAAGCAGCTCTTGACCATCGCTCGTGCCCTACTCAAGGATGCTCCACTCTTGATTCTGGACGAAGCAACATCCTCAGTCGATACTCGTACAGAGGAATTGATTCAAAAAGCCATGGACCATTTGATGGAAGGACGCACATCCTTTGTTATTGCCCATCGCTTGTCAACCATCCGTAATGCTGATTTGATTCTAGTCATGAAAGATGGAAATATCATCGAGCAAGGCAATCATGAAGAACTGATGGCCCAAGGTGGGTTCTATGCTGACCTCTACAATAGTCAATTTACAGAAGATCAAGGAGAAGAATAGTAATCCAAAAGAAGGCTTGACGGCCTTCTTTTTCTACACTATACTAGAGTAGGAGAAGCTATCAGGCTTCTTGTGAAAAGAATAGGAATAACGAGAAAAACATGAAAAACTATCTAAAATGGTACGAGAAGAGGAAATCAAGTCTTCTTCGACATCCACAAGGATTGCAATTGATGCGAGTCTTTAATCGCATGATGACAGTTCTGATGCCAGTAGCTTACGTGACTTTGTTGGGAACAAACTTTATAAGCAAAGGCTTGGGAAAAGAATTTGCTACCTATATCATGGTGCCAGCTGTTGGCTTTGTCCTATTGACGCTCGTTCGTAAGTGGATCAATCAACCACGTCCTTATGAAGCTTGGGAGATTGTCCCTTTACTCGACAAGGATAGTTCGGGTAATTCAATGCCTAGTCGCCATGTCTTTTCTGCGACCATCATTTCCATGGCTTGCTTGCATGCAAATCTACCTGTGGGCTTGGTCTTACTGATTACATCAGCTCTTCTCGGTCTTGTGCGAGTCTTAGGTGGCGTTCATTATCCCAAGGATGTTCTAGTTGGCTATGCCTGTGGGCTTATCTGGGGAATTCTCTTCTTTATGTTGTAAAAAGCAAAGCAAGTGGGCTTGGCCTCGTAACCACTTACGGGGCAAAAATGACCACTTGCTTTTTTGCCCTTGTAAAGTTTTCTAGGCTTTGGTATAGTAGATGCAGAAAGGAGATAGGATGAAGTTACGAATCGAGATTGATAGTGAACTAACTGAGACAGAGATTGTCATCAAGGCTGCAGCCCTGACAGATGAAATAGCTGATTTGCAACGACTCTTGCAAGAAACCAAGGCTCCTAGGTTAATTTTCTATAAGGGGACGGGAGAGTACTACTTAGACTTGTCAGAAATTCTCTTTTTTGAGACAGAAGGTAGCAAGATTTACGCCCATACCCAGAAAGAAGCCTACGAGGTAAGACTTAAGCTTTATGAGTTAGAGTCCATCCTGCCCCGCTATTTCAGTCGGGTGTCCAAGTCGACCATTGCCAATCTTCGGCAGGTCTATTCGGTGGACAAGTCCTTCTCAGGGACAGGGACTATTTCCTTTTATCAGACCCACAAGGAGGTTCACGTGTCAAGGCACTACCAATCCCTCCTAAAAGAAAATCTAAGAAATATGAGGTAAGAAGATGAAAAAGAAAGCATTTGGTATTGTGTTGCTAGTATTGGCAGCTTTAGTATTGTTGCAGGGGAATTTTGGGATTCCTGCTTTGGGAGGGCACATTTGGCCCTTGGTAGGTATTGCATTTTTTGCCTATCAATCAGTTGAAGCCTTGTTACGTCGCCACTTCACTTCAGCCTCTTTTACAGCCTTAGTGGCCCTCTTGATTGCCAATCATTTTTATGATATTTTACCGATTCCCAATCAATCATTGTTCTGGGCAAGTATTCTTATTGTGCTTGGAGTAAGCGCCCTTACTCACTCAAATAAGACTTGGAGTGGAAAGAAATTTTGGAACAATAGAGAGAAAAAAGTTTCTACTGATAAGGAAATCATTTTTGGAAGTGGGACTTTTTATAATCAAGATCAAGACTTGGTAGAAGACCAAGCGGAAGCTGTTTTTGGAGATGCTAAGATTTATTATGATAATGCAAATATTCTAGGTGATGTAGCAATATTAAGCGTGGATGTAGTTTTCGGAAGTGCAACCATTTATATCCCTGAGCATTGGAAAGTGGACCTTAGGGTAGAATCAGTGTTTAGCAGTCCGCAGGTAGAAGTAGCCACAGCCCCAACCAGCAAAACCTTGATTATCCGTGGAGACGTAGTTTTTGGGAAATTAGAAGTTGTCTATGTTCATTAAAAAAATCTTCTAATCCCCTTGTCAAAAATGCGAAAGTGTGGTAACATAGTACGGTATGTGGTGCTAGCACATCCGCTATATTAGATCTAATAGGAGGAAAACATAATGGCTAAAGTATGTTACTTTACAGGTCGTAAGACTGTATCAGGAAACAACCGTTCACACGCGATGAACAAAACTAAACGTGCCGTAAAACCAAACCTTCAAAAAGTTACTGTACTTATCGATGGTAAACCTAAAAAAGTTTGGGCTTCAGCTCGTGCTTTGAAATCAGGAAAAGTAGAACGCGTTTAATAAAGAAACAAAGACCTTTGAGGTCTTTTTCTTTTGCTCGAAAGCTGAAATCATTTGAAAAATCAAGCAAATATCCGCTGATACAGCATTCTGCTTTTACACTTGGCTTGAAATATGATAAAATAAAGTATCAACTAGTTGAGGTAAAGAAAATGACTGTAAAAATTAATACAAAAGATGGTCAAATCGAACTGACTGATGACGTGATTGCAACCGTTGTAGGCGGTGCAGCAACTGAGATTTTTGGTGTAGTCGGTATGGCTAGTAAAAACGCCCTCAAAGATAATTTCCAAGCCCTACTTGGGAAAGAAAATTATTCAAAAGGTGTTGTCGTAAAAGCAGCCGAAGATGGAAGCATTGCAGTTGATGTTTATACTGTATTAAGTTACGGAACAAAAATTAGTGAAGTTTCAAAAAACATCCAAGAACGAGTTCGCTTTAGCCTAGAGAACCAACTTGGAATCACTGCTCAAACTGTGAATGTCTACATTCAAAATATCAAAGTTGTAGGAGAATAATCGTGTCAAATATTACTACAAGCTTATTTCAAGAAATGGTACAGGCTGCTTCAACTCGTTTGAACAAGCAAGCCGAATATGTTAATTCATTGAACGTCTTCCCAGTTCCAGACGGAGATACAGGGACGAATATGGGAATGACCATCGAAAATGGAGCTAAAGAAGTAGCTGACAAACCAGCATCAACAGTTGGAGAAGCAGCAAGCATCTTGGCTAAAGGTCTTTTGATGGGTGCGCGTGGAAACTCAGGAGTTATCACTTCTCAACTTTTCCGTGGATTCTCACAAGCTATCAAGGAAAAAGATGAACTTACAGGTCAAGATTTGGCCCTTGCCTTCCAATCTGGTGTAGAAGTAGCCTACAAGGCTGTTATGAAGCCAGTTGAAGGAACTATCTTGACTGTATCACGTGGTGCTGCCATCGGTGCTAAGAAAAAAGCAGAGCAAACAGATGACGCAGTTGAAGTGATGCGTGCGGCCTTAGAAGGAGCTAAAGCAGCCCTTGCTAAAACTCCAGAAATGCTTCCAGTATTGAAGGAAGTTGGAGTTGTGGACTCAGGTGGTCAAGGTTTGGTCTTCATCTATGAAGGTTTCCTTTCAGCTCTTACTGGTGAATACAGTGCTTCTGAGGACTTTGTTGCTACTCCGGCAAACATGAGTGAGATGATCAATGCAGAACACCACAAGTCTGTAGCTGGACATGTAGCAACTGAAGACATTACCTTTGGTTACTGTACTGAAATCATGGTCGCCCTCAAACAAGGTCCAACTTATGCTAAAGAGTTTGACTACGAAGAATTCCGTAACTACTTGAACGAACTTGGGGATTCTCTACTTGTTGTTAATGACGACGAAATCGTTAAAGTTCACGTCCATACAGAAGATCCAGGACTTGTTATGCAAGAAGGTCTCAAGTATGGTAGCTTGGTCAAGGTTAAAGTCGATAACATGCGTAACCAGCACGAAGCGCAAGTAGAAAAAGAAGCAGCTCAAGTTAGCAAGCCAGCTGAAGAAAAAGAATATGCTCTTATCGCAGTAGTAGCTGGACAAGGCTTGGCAGACATCTTCCGTGCCCAAGGTGTGGACTATGTCATCGAAGGTGGACAAACTATGAACCCTTCGACAGAAGACTTCGTCAAGGCTGTTGAGCAAGTTAATGCTCGCAACATCATCTTCTTGCCAAATAACAAAAACATCTTCATGGCAGCTCAATCTGCAGCTGAAGTATTGGAACAACCAGCTGTTGTGGTAGAAGCTCGTACAATTCCTCAAGGATTGACTAGTCTTCTTGCCTTTGACCCAAGCAAATCAATCGAAGAAAACAAAGAACGCATGACTGCAGCCCTTGGCGATGTCATCAGTGGTAGTGTAACAACAGCCGTTCGTGATACAACTATCGATGGTTTGGAAATCCATGAAAATGACAATCTTGGTATGGTGGATGGTAAGATCCTCGTATCAAACCCTGATATGCACCAAACCTTGACTGAAACTTTGAAACACATGTTGGACGAAGACAGTGAAATCGTAACCTTCTATGTCGGAGAAGACGGAAGTGAAGAATTGGCAAATGAAATTGCTCAAGAAATCGCAGAAGAATTCGAAGATGTTGAAGTAGAAATCCACCAAGGTCAACAACCAGTTTACCCATATCTTTTCAGTGTGGAATAAAGATTAAATAGAAAACGAAAGAGGTCGGGAAAAGATTCCCGATCTTTTTCGTTTGCAATGAGTTTTGGACCCAGTAGCTGATTGGTGCTAGAAAATCAATCCAATCTAGTAATTTCTGTTCCATCATTTTTAATGACATTTGTCATATTTCCTCATGACAGAAGCTTCTAGTGATTCTACCTTCAAAGAATTATACTAGATGTATCAAATGGAGGAAGAAAAAAATGAAACATAAAGTAATTGTCGCAATGAGTTTAGTAGCAGCAGGAGTCATGACTTATCTCATGTTCTCAGGATTGGATGAAGGCTTCTATCATTTTCCTTGGGAGTTATTTGCAGGATTCGGAATCATGTCTTGGTTGATCCGAGAAGGTTTGAAATTAGTCTCAGATGTGAAAAAGGAGTTTGAAAAATGAAAAAAGCGATTCTCTATCTTTTTATTGGACTATCACTAGTGGTATGGTTGGTAGAAATGTTTACAGGTTGGTTTGATCAAGCCTTCCTTCACCAATTCATCCGTGGTGCCTGGGGATTAGGATTTATGATTTTTATCGCCTTTCCGATGGGAAAGGAGTGGCTGAAAGGAGAATACCATGAACATGATTAAGGTAGAAAGCCTCAATAAAAACATCAAGGGCAAGGCTATTTTGAAGGATATTTCCTTTGAGGTAGCTGAAGGTGAATGCGTCGCCTTGATTGGGCCCAATGGTGCCGGAAAGACAACTCTTTTGGACTGTTTGCTTGGAGATAAGCTAGTCACCAGCGGTCAAGTATCCATCCAAGGCTTGCCAGTGACGAGTTCTCAGTTAGACTATATTAGAGGCTACCTCCCTCAAGAAAATGTCATCGTTCAGAAATTAAAGGTCAAAGAGTTGATTGCTTTCTTTCAAAGCATTTACCCAAATCCCTTGAGCAACCAGGAGATCGATCAACTATTGCAGTTTGACCAGCAACAAAAAGAACAGTTGGCAGAAAAATTGTCAGGTGGGCAAAAGCGTCTCTTTTCTTTTGTCTTGACCTTGATTGGGCGACCAAAGCTTGTCTTTTTAGATGAGCCAACTGCGGCCATGGATACCTCAACCCGCCAACGTTTTTGGGAAATTGTCCAGGACCTAAAATCCCAAGGAGTCACCATTCTCTATTCGTCCCATTATATCGAAGAGGTAGAGCATACAGCGGACCGAATCTTGGTCTTGAATAAGGGAGAGTTGATTCGCGATACAACACCTCTAGCCATGCGCAGTGAGGAGATTGAAAAACACTTTATTCTTCCTCTAGCATACAAGGAAGTCGTTGAGCAGTCAAACTTGATTGAAAACTGGTCACAAAAACAAGATGCCCTGCAAGTAGTCACACGCGAAGCGGATGATTTCTGGGAACTGTTAGTGCAAGCAGGCTGTAAGATTCAAGAAATTGAAGTCAATAATCGTAGCTTGCTAGATACAATCTTTGAAGAAACACAGAAGGGAGATGACTAAGATGAAACGATGGATCGCACTAAACAAGATAGAATTTCTATTGACCAAACGACAATTAGTCTATTATCTGTTATCCGTAGGGATGCCGACAGCCTTCTATTTATTCTTTTCAGGCATGTACCAGGACACACCAGATGGGCCAGCAAATTTTATGCGCGACTACCTCATCTCTATGACAGCTTTTTCTATGATGTCAACAGCCATGTTTTCATTCCCAGCTGTTTTACATACCGATAAAATCAACAACTGGCAGAAAACATTACGCCATACTCCGGTAAATATGGTAGAATATTATCTATCAAAGATAACAAGTATGATGGTTGATTATCTGGTCTCAATCCTGGTTGTTTTCTCAGTTGGGCACTTGGTCAGAGGTGTGGATATGCCCCTAGGAAGCTGGATTGGGGCTGCGTTCTTGCTGATAGTAGGAAGTGTTGCCTTTGTAGCACTTGGCTTGACCCTGACTCTCTTGCCGTCCAGTCAGCTGATGTCTGTCGTGGGCAATCTTCTTTACTTTGGCTTGGCTGTTTTAGGCGGACTCTGGATGCCTGTCTCTTTATTTCCAGACTGGATGCAAGCAATCGGGAAGCGCCTACCAAGCTATCAGTTGATGGAATTGATCAAGACCTTCTTAAATGAGGGTGGCATCAATTTATCAGCCACAGTTTATCTACTTGTTTTTTCAGCAGTTTTGTTTGGTTTGACCATTTACCTTCAAGGTCATAAGGAGAATGCTTAATGCTTGAAAGACTAAAAAGCATACACTATATGTTTTGGGCCAGTTTGATTTTTATGGTTTTCCCAATCCTCTCTGCAGTGATTGGGGAGATTCCTAGCTGGCATTTACTAGTTGATATTCTATTTGTGGTGGCTTATTTGGGCGTTTTAACCACCAAGAGTCAGCGCTTATCCTGGCTCTTTTGGATTATCATGCTAGCTTATGTGGCTGGAAATACCGTCTTCATTTATGGCAACTATGTCTGGTTCTTCTTTTTCCTTGCCAATCTCTTGATTTATCATTTTAGAGTGCGTAGCTTACGTTCACTTCATGTCTGGACTTTTCTTCTTGCTCAAGTTCTTGTTGTTGGACAACTCATGATGTTTCAGTCAGTCGAGGCTGAGCTCGTAGCCTTTGAGCTTGGAATTCTTACTTTTGTCGATTTGATGACATTGGGCTTGGTTCGGATTCGCATTGTCGAGGATTTGAAAGAAGCTCAGGCCAAGCAAAATGCCCAGATAAATCTATTGCTTGCTGAAAATGAACGCAGTCGTATTGGTCAGGATTTGCATGATAGTCTGGGACATACCTTTGCGATGCTGAGTGTCAAGACAGATTTAGCCTTGCAGTTGTTTCAGATGGAGGCTTATCCACAGGTGGAAAAGGAATTAAAAGAAATTCACCAGATCAGCAAGGATTCCATGAATGAAGTGCGAACCATTGTGGAAAATCTGAAATCACGGACCCTAGCTTCAGAGCTTGAGACTGTCAAAAAGATGCTAGAGATTGCTGGGATTGAAGTTCAGGTTGACAATCAGTTGGACAAGGCTAGTTTGACCCAAGATGTGGAGTCGACAGCTGCTATGATTTTGTTAGAACTTGCAACCAATATCATCAAACATGCTAAAGCTGAAAAAGCCTATCTAAAACTGGAGCGTACAGATCAGGAATTGGTCCTGACAGTTAGAGATGATGGGAAAGGATTTGCAACTGTAAAAGGGAATGAACTCCATACAGTCCGTGACCGTGCAGCAGCCTTCTCAGGTCAAGTAGAGCTGGTCAGTTTGAAAGATCCCACAGAAGTGCGCGTGCATCTACCTTATAAGGAGAGAAAGTAGATGAAAGTATTAGTCGCAGAAGATCAAAGTATGCTTAGAGATGCCATGTGTCAACTCTTGAGCTTTCAACCAGATGTGGAGGCTGTCTTGCAGGCAAAAAATGGAGCCGAGGCTATCGAGGTTTTGGGGAAAGAAGCAGTAGATATTGCCATCCTTGACGTCGAAATGCCAGTTAAGACGGGACTAGAAGCACTCGAGTGGATCAAACAAGAAGTACCTGAAACCAAGGTGGTTATCGTTACAACCTTTAAACGTCCAGGCTATTTTGAACGAGCGGTCAAAGCAGGAGTCGACGCCTATGTCTTGAAAGAGCGAAGCATCTCTGAGCTCATGCAAACCCTGCATACGGTGTTAGAGGGACGCAAGGAATATTCTCCAGAGCTGATGGAAGTCATGATGACCCATCCCAATCCCTTGACCGAGCAAGAAGTCGCTGTTTTGCATGGAGTTGCCCAAGGCCTGTCCAACCAAGAAATTGCGGATAAGCTCTACCTCTCAAACGGCACCGTTCGTAATTACATGACCAATATCCTTTCCAAACTAGGCGCCAGCAACCGAACCGAAGCAGCCAAAACTGCCGAAGAAGAAGGCTGGTTGTGAGGGGAGAAGTAAGAAAAAATCTCTTAGAAATAGATCTAGGAGATTTTTTTATGTTGTTCAGCTCTATTTTGCTACCCAACCGATGGCATCGCTAGGTGGGTTTTCGGTATCAATCCAGATGAATTCAATTCCTATTTCCCCGTTTTTAAACTTGGTCAATCGAATTCCGTTGATTTCCAGTTCATTGAGTCGTTGTCCTGTCAAAACTTCTCGTTCCTTCAACTGGAAAACACCACGCAAGATCCAATTTCCGAGTATTTCTTGCTTATCGGTAGATTGAATAGCCTTACCAGCTTCTTGGTTGATATAGGCGTTGATGACATCACCAGAAGGTAAAAATCGTAGTTTAAATGTTCTTTCTTCTTTGGATAGAGCTAGTTTTTTAGTACCAGGTTCAAAAGTCCCAAATCCTGGGCCGAAGAAGTCTGGCCTTTCATCGTGGAAATTTTTGGAGTCAGGCAGAGGAATGTAAACCTCACTAACTGGACGATAGACGAGTTGTTCGATTTCTTTAATGAGCTTTTCATTGCCAGTCTCGTGGACAAAGTGAATCAAATCCTCACGAATAGCCTTCATCTTAGCTTTTTCTTCCTTGCTAGTCCATTTTTTCAAGAGAATTTCTTCTAGGGAGAAAGTCACAAAAGCTAGTTCTTCTGGAGCTAGATTGTCCTTGAATTTATCCTGAATCTTTAAAATTCGTGGGAGACGATCTTTTTTGGCTAGTTTTGAACCACCGTTAAAGGCATTGAAACCAGAGTTTTCTTCCACATTTCCATGTTTGTCTGTAATCACCCAAGATACTGTTTCTAAAATATCGGATTGTTCCGTTTTAGCTGTTAGTAAATGAAGATTTTCAAAGAGAGAAAAAGGATCTTCGATATAATGGACATCCCAAGTGTCTACAACAATGTCTTTATTGTTAAAAGTCATGTGGAGCTGGCTGTCAGCTGCTGTATATTTGTAGTGGTGTTGTCCATCTGTAAATCGGAAATTAGTTGGATTGTTTTTGGTAGTTGAACCTTCAATGACTAGATTATCAATATCGACTGGTAAATAAGTCGTTTCACCGACAAAAATCTTAGGATTTTCACCCTTTGGTGTTGGCATCAGGACGTGATAAACAGCTTCAACATTGACCGAATCCGAGTTGAAACCCTTGATTTGCGCCTTAGAGGATTCGATTCTCTGATTTCTCAAGGTTGCAATCTTTCGCGCCAACTCTTCATAGCGCTGATAGTTTTCCTTGTCTGCAGCTTCTTTATCAGCTACAATATCTGCATGAAACTTGATATCACCCAACAAGTCCGTCCAAGATTGAGAATCTTTCTTGAACTGGGCAATTTTTTGGTCTCCCGAATTAATCCCAAAAGATTTGATACCCACTAGGTATTTATGATTTTCATCCACAACGACAGAAACATCATAGGAAGTATTGGCGATATCTTCCCCAACGGCATTAAAGGCTTTTTGAAAAACAGTTTCCTGAAATTTGGAATTGACGATAGGAGCGACAAACTGTTCTGTTTGTCCCTCATCTTCGGATTCTGCCTTTTGAGAGAAAGCTTGGCTCAAACTAGCGAAGTTGGTAATTAAGGTTTTGTATTTTTCTTTTTGTTCAGACTTTAGATGTTCCCACATAAGCACCCTCTTTTCTATTTTCAGTATATCAAAAGAAGATTAGTTTTTCACTAATCCTCTTATATATTCGTTAATTAATACTGTAAAATTCGAGATTGCCTTGTTTTTTTACAAGTCTCAAATACTCTTCGTCTGATAAAACCGCTAAACCATCGTCATAAGACTTGATTTTTTCAAGAGCCTGGTCATAGCTATCCACAAAATCTTTGACATAAGACTGCCCTTCAAACTGACCGTTCATCTTGGTATAGATAATGGCAAATTTTCCTGAACGGTCAAGTTGAGATTGCCCTTGACTTTCGTTCAAGGCCTTGGCAACATTTTCCGCGATGCGTTTAATCACGGGAACGACCACGCTATTTCCAGCTTGTTTGTAGAGCTGACCGTTAGAAACCCCTTCTGGAATTTTAAAGGATTTAGGATAGCCTTGGACGTTAAAGGTTTCTTTGGGTGTCAGCTTACGAATCTCGCCGCTGTCTGTCAAAATCAATGGAACGTTATGTCCACCTGTTCCCATATTGGCTGTCAAGGTAGGTACGACACCGTTTTTATTTTCACGGACATACTGACGGCGCCACTGGTAAACTGTATCTTGACTGGTGACTTCAAACTTCAACTGGTCGTAGAAATTTTGCTTGCCTTCACGGTAGTAGTAGACCTCATCTAGCTTATCGCCGAAGTTTATGACGCCTTGAAGAGTCGTAGTCAGCTTGATTTCCTCTGGGAATTCAAATAAGTCATAAGCTTCCTTGGTATCAAAACCAACAATGTAGATACGCTCACGGTTTTGTGGGATATTTCCATAATCTTTTCCGTTGAGAACCTTCCACTTGATAAAGTAGTTGTTCTCGGTCAAGGCTTCACGAATAACCTTGAAGGTATTGCCATGGTCATGACCGACCATGTTCTTGACGTTTTCGATGAAAATGGCGCGAGGTTTACATCCCTCAATCATGCGAAGCAATTCGAAGAAAAGATCGCCACGATCGTCATCAAATCCCTTGCGATAACCCGCAATACTAAAGGCTTGACAAGGGAAACCTCCCATAATCACATCCACGCGCTCAGCTGGAATATCCTCTGGCTGAACATCGTGAATATCACGACCATCCAAATAGGTATCCGGATGGTTTAACTGATAAGTCTGACGCGCATACTTATCAAATTCATTGGCATACACCACTCTGAACTCGTTGGTCTGTTCAAATCCCAACTCAATTCCTCCAACACCTGAGAAGAAAGCTGCAATGTTGTACTTCTCAGGTCGGTTCGAACTTACAGAATTTGTCATGTCTTACCTGCTTTCTAATATGTCAAAATAATTTTTCTAGTTGGTTTTTAATATTTGAAAACATATCAAAATCTGTTAGTATCTTTGAGACAGCTCTTCTCTGTTCCTGAAAGATATCATCTGAGTGTATGTCTTCTAATCCCAATTCTTTTTGAGCTCTCTTTTTAAAGTATTCTTTCCCATTTTGATCATTAGAAAAGTCATAACTTCCTTTTTCAATTTTATCGCATAATCTAGCTAAATAAGCTTCTGGGGTTATGAACGGAAGATAAGAGACATATTTAGACCAAAAATCAATGAATTTCCTCTTTTTATCAATTAACTCACTTGAATTTATTTGGCCGTTGCTACCAGAAACAGGAAAAGGAATAGAATAACCTGTCATTATTTCAATAATTTTATCCAAATTTTCATTATCCGCCTCAGGGATTTTATGAGATATAACTAAATCATTGTCTAGATACTGTTGTAACTTATCTGATATTTCATCTTTCTTATCCTGATCACCGTCTAACCAAAAATAATGATTTTCAGACTCTAAGTAAGAGGAATTCAAAATATTATTTCGTATTATCTGAGTTGCACCTCCAGGAATATAATTAACTACTAAATTTTGTTTTAAATTGTCACTATCCGAATGTTTTATAACAAAATCCAATATATATTTTGCTAATTTATCCTCTACATAAATCATTTTTTTATCATGATACGTATCACCTAATTCAAAAAATGCATCCTGATAATCAATATTCTCAGTTACTTTGATTTTATCCCCCATTCTCGAAACGGTTTTTATTGCCTCCTTTGGGAAATCTCTTAATAACTGTGTTGAATGTGTTGTAATTATCACTTGGTGACTATTTTCCAAAGTCTTTTGTATCAAAAAATCTTTAAAACGATAAATAGCACTTGGATGCAAAGAAATCTCAGGTTCATCAATTAATAATAGGGACTGTCTGGGAGCACTAATGATATCATAAACGAGAAGTATAACACGAGCTTCACCAGTTCCTGCAAAAGCTTCAGAGTAGGCTTGACCGTTTTTTCTTACCCAAATAGTCTTTGATGGTTTGTTTCCAGCATATTTTGAGTATAAATTATGAGTGACTATTTTAATTTCGTCATATGATTCTCCCATTATTTTACTGACTGCTAAACACACTTCTTCTGATACAACTACATTTGACTTCACTCTCTGTTTTTTCTGATAATCATATTTATCTAAGTTATTTTGAATTACTTCAGCTAGCTTTCTAGATCTTAATCTAATAAAATCTTGTTTACTCTTTTGTTTAGGAGAAGGATGAAAATCAAAGTGATAAAAGAAAAGATCAAATGCAGAGACATACTCTTTGCAATCACAAAAGACTGTATCCTTTTTCATGACGTTCCATCTAGTCTTGAAAGAACTCCCTGCCGCTATATAATCGTCTTCGGTTTTCATATCATAAGATTCCTGAGGTCTAGCAGGTTCCCAATAATCTGGATTACTATTTTTATAAATCCTTGTTTTTAAGATTTCAACAATTTTATTAGCTGGTTCAAAAAAATAGCCATAAATAAAGCACTGTCTGTCTACACCACGTCCAGATTGTATTTTATCAACATCTGTACTAAACCAATAATCACCTATATTTTTACCATCAGGAGCTCCGTAAAGAGCTTGTAAAATTGATGTCTTATTCCCGCCATTTTGTCCCACTATGAGGGTAATTGGATAAGTGAAATTAATTCTAGATTTAGGAATTAATGATTTATACTTTGGGAATCGAATATGCTCAATGTAAGGATAGAAATCCTTTTTATTATTGTTATACTTTTGAGTTAATTTGTTTAATAGTTCAACTGTACTCTCACTCATCTTGTTAACTCCCCGACGAACGAAATAAAGTAATCTCCACTAGCTTTTGCTAATTTTACTGGCACCGCATTACCAATTTGTCTAGCTAGTTGTCCTCTATTCCCAACAAAAATATAGTCGTCATCAAACGATTGTAATCGTGCAGCTTCCCTTGCACTTAAAGCTCTATTTTGAGTTGGATGACCAAATCTACCTTTTGAATATGACATACATCCTCCAGTGATTGTGATCGACGGTTTTGTAATATCTAAGATTCCGTACACATCATTATGTCCCGAACGATTCTTATGGCATTTTAATTCTAATGATTCTGGTAACGAACTCCTGTTACCACCATTATTTCTTATATGAATCATTCTTTCAATATTTAAATCTGATAATTTATTAGCAACATGATTGAAAATGCCTTTACCAATAAATTCTTCCCCTCCGTTGATTGGAGGTAAATCCATTATCACGTCTGCATTAACCCATGGAAGAAGGTTCAATTCTGGTATATTTGAATGTGTCTTTGGAGGTAACTGAACAGTCATTGTTGTTTGAGAGAGGATTTCTTTTCTAATTCCATGTAATACCAATCTTTTTCTTGTTTGAGGTACTCCGTAGTCAGCTGTATTTAAAATGTCATAGATAACTTTATAATTATTATCGATTGATGTCAGAAACCTTTTAAAGATTTTTTCATTTCTTGTTCTAGTCATACCCACAACATTTTCCATTAATAAGAAATCAGGATTCAATTCATTAATCAATCGAAGAAATTGAAAAACAAGTTGATTTCTCTCATCATTTGCATTATTGGTACCAATAGTTGAAAATCCTTGACATGGTGGACATGCTACAAGCATTAATTTATCGCCTAAACCAACATTAAGATGCTGTTTTATTTCATCCCCTGATACTAATTTGATATCTTTATCTATAACATAGACTTCAGGATTATTTAGTTTATAAGTTTTAACTGCTACAGAATCAATTTCAACAGCAACTTGAACATTTATACCTGATTGTTTAAGTCCGCTGGTAGTGCCACCTGCACCGCTAAATAAATCAATAGCAACAATTTTTCCCATAGTATTCTCCTAAAGTTTCTTATTTTTATTATAACATTATCAAATGTAAAACCCAACCCAAGAGGGCTAGGTTTTCAACATCATTTCACCAACTTCTTCATCTCATCAATACGTGCGACGGTCGCGTCGTACTTCGCTTGGTAGTCGGCTTGTTTGTCGCGTTCTTTTTGGACGACTTCTGGTTTGGCGTTGGCTACGAAGCGTTCGTTAGAGAGTTTCTTACCGACCATATCCAGTTCTTTTTGCCATTTTGCCAGTTCCTTGTCGAGACGAGCCAGCTCTTCTTCGACATTGAGGAGGTCAGCCAGTGGCAAGTAGATTTCTGCTCCTGTGATGACACTTGACATTACTAATTCAGGGACTTCTACATTAGCTGCGATTTCCAAGTGCTCTGGATTTGTGAAACGTTTGATGTAGTTGACATTGCTGTTAAAGAAGACTTCCAAGTCACTATCGCTAGTCTTAACAAGAATCGTGATAGGCTTGCTTGGTGCTACGTTTACTTCTGCACGCGCATTACGAACAGCACGGATCAAGTCTTTGAGACTTTCCACACCAGTGTGAGCCGCAAGGTCTTCAAAGGCTGGGTTGACAGTTGGGTATTCTGCTGTAACGATAGAGCCTTCTGAGATTTGTCCAAAGATTTCCTCTGTTACGAATGGCATGATTGGGTGAAGGAGACGAAGGATCTTATCCAAAGTATAAAGGAGAACAGAACGAGTGATAACCTTTTCGTCTTCGTTATCGCTGTAAAGCACTTCCTTGGTTAACTCAACGTACCAGTCCGCAAACTCGTCCCAGATGAAGTTGTAGAGGATGTGTCCAGCTACACCAAATTCAAATTTATCAAAGTTTTCAGTAACTTTTCCAATTGTTTCATTGAGATTGTGGAGAATCCAACGGTCTGTGACATTTCCAGCTTCCTGGTTGACAACTTTTTCCACATTGGCCGTTGCCTGGTCAAGGGTTAAGCCTTCATTGTTCATGAGGATGTAACGAGAGATGTTCCAAATCTTGTTAATGAAGTTCCAAGACGCATCCATTTTCTCGTAAGAGAAGCGGACGTCTTGTCCTGGTGCAGAACCGTTTGAAAGGAACCAACGAAGGGCATCAGCACCGTATTTCTCGATGACATCCATTGGGTCAATCCCGTTACCGAGAGATTTAGACATCTTGCGTCCTTGCTCGTCACGGATAAGACCGTGGATAAGAACGTTTTGGAATGGCTGACGGCCAGTGAATTCCAAAGATTGGAAGATCATGCGAGACACCCAGAAGAAGATGATGTCATAACCTGTTACCAAGGTTGAAGTTGGGAAGTAACGTTTGAAGTCTTCTGAGTCGACATCAGGCCAGCCCATAGTAGAGAATGGCCAAAGGGCAGAACTGAACCACGTATCCAAGACGTCTTCATCCTGAGTCCATCCGTCACCTTCTGGAGCTTCTTCGCCAACGTACATTTCACCCTCAGCATTGTACCAAGCAGGGATTTGGTGACCCCACCAGAGCTGACGAGAAATCACCCAGTCGTGGACATTTTCCATCCATTGGAGGAAGGTATCGTTGAAACGAGGTGGGTAGAAATCAACCTTGTCGTCTGTGTCTTGGTTAGCAATAGCATTTTTGGCCAATTGATCCATCTTCACGAACCATTGTGTAGACAAACGTGGCTCAACAGGCACACCTGTACGCTCTGAGTGACCAACTGAGTGAGTCATTTTCTCGATTTCAACAAGAGCACCAATTTCTTCCAATTTCTTAACAACGGCCTTACGTGCTTCAAATCGGTCCATACCCTTGAATTCGCCAGCCAATTCATTCATGGTACCATCATCGTTCATAACGTTGACTTGCGGAAGATTATGGCGTTGTCCAACCAAGAAGTCGTTAGGGTCATGAGCAGGAGTGATTTTCACCACACCAGTACCAAATTCAGGGTCGGCGTGTTCATCGCCAACGATTGGGATTGGCTTGTTCAAGATTGGCAAGATAACATTTTTACCAATCAAGTCTTTGTAACGGTCATCATTTGGGTTAACCGCTACGGCAGTATCACCAAACATGGTTTCTGGACGAGTAGTCGCCACTTCAAGGGCACGTGAACCGTCTTCCAACATGTAGTTCATGTGGTAGAAGGCACCTTCCACATCCTTGTGAATAACCTCGATATCAGAAAGGGCTGTACGGGCTTTTGGATCCCAGTTGATGATAAATTCACCACGGTAGATCCAGCCTTTTTTGTACAAATCTACAAAGACTTTGCGGACAGCTTTAGAAAGACCTTCGTCAAGCGTGAAACGCTCGCGAGAGTAATCCACTGAAATCCCCATCTTGCCCCATTGTTGCTTGATGGTAGACGCATACTCATCTTTCCATTCCCAAACTTTTTCAAGAAATTTCTCACGACCGAGGTCGTAACGCGAAATACCACTTTCAGCCAAACGCGCTTCAACCTTGGCTTGAGTAGCAATCCCAGCATGGTCCATCCCTGGAAGCCAAAGCGTATCAAAGCCTTGCATGCGTTTTTGACGAATGATGATATCTTGCAAAGTCGTATCCCAAGCGTGACCAAGGTGGAGTTTCCCAGTTACGTTTGGTGGTGGAATGACGATAGAATAAGGCTTAGCCTTTTTATCGCCTGAAGGCTTGAAAACATCTTCGTCAAGCCATTTTTGGTAACGACCAGCTTCAACCTCGGCTGGATTGTATTTTGGTGAAAGTTCTTTAGACATGTGTGTGTCCTTTCTAGTTAATTCTATTCTTTAGTGTTGAGCTTGAGTTTCCCACTCACCCTTCAGCAAGCCGTATATTAGACTGTCACAACGGTTGCCTTGGGCATCTTTGCGGTCTCGGATACGAGCTTCAAGAGTAAAGCCAAGTTTCTCAGCGACTCGTTGACTTTGGGTATTGTAGCCAAAACAAGTCAGCTCAATCTTGTGAAGTCCCAGTTCTTTAAAAGCTAAATCAATCAAAGCACGCGCTGCCTCTGGTACATAACCTCGTCCCCAATAGTCTGGGTGCAAGGTATAGCCAATCTCCAATACATCATCTTCGTGGCGATGAGGAAAATCAACAGAGCCGATGATTGTATCCGTCCCTTTGACCACAATGCCGTAACCAGCTGGGAGATTGTCCTTTTCATTGCGCTCGGGAAGGATATGCTCCAGATAATAAATCTCATCTTCCAAGGCCTTGACAGGTGGAAAACCTGCTGGGTAAGAAACTTCTGGGAGACTAGCATAGGCATAAATATCCTCAACATCCGCTACTGTACGTACTCGTAAGACCAGACGCTCCGTTTCGATTCGTTCTGGCAGTTCAGCTCTTGTCATTCTTCTTCCTCGCTTTCTTGATAAAGCTTCCCATGGGGTCGACTCGGTCATCTAGATAACGGTAAACACGCTGATGACCATCCCCCATAAAGTAAGTCGGCGCAAAGCAGTCATTTTTAAAATGGCCCTTGTCGTCCAAGAGCTCTGGATCAGCCAGTCGATTAAGAATTTTGGCAAAGATATGGCAGATGCCATCTTCCTCGACGATTCGATCTACCTGGCAATCCAATACGACTGGACAAGCCTCCAAAATCGGTGCCTGAGTCTGTTTAGAAATCTCGTAGTCTAGCCCCAGATGCTTCAACTTCTCCCGATGGCTGATAAAGCCAGCCTGCTCCATCTCAAGCATGAAGTTTTCATCAGGGATGTTGACAGTGAACTTCTGATAATGCTTAATCTGGTCAGCCGCATTTTCCTCAGCGCCAACACCGATGACCAGCCAATCGCCCAGGCTATAAGAGGAACTGCAGGTCGTGATATTGTGCTCAAAGTTCTGGTCCTGGTAGCCTAGGATGAAAATCGGAAAGCCATAGTAGAGTTTACTAGTTTTAAAAGATTGTTTCATGACAAGCTCCTTTGACTAGGGTAGAAAAGAAAAATCGCCCCTGTCATCTACATGACAGGGACGAATGTGTATCCGCGGTACCACCCAATTTCGGGCAAAGGCCCGCATCTCTAATCTTCTTGTTTCTCTTTTATGACGTCGTTAGCTTGCTTTGGCGTACTTGAGTACAGCCTGCAACTCGCTGCCTAGCCCTAAAAGGAGACAAAAAGATTTATATTTCATTTTTTTATTTCATCCATTAGCAACCAGTTTTGACACATTTGTGGACTTCTCAGCTCCGCCACTTTCTGTAAAATGTGGGATTCAAAACACCTCTAATGGGCATCGTTTAGCAAGTTTTTGTGGAAATTGCAAGAGGCAATAAAGGTTACTTGAACTTGATGCCGTTTTCTTTTAATTTCTTGATAGTAGCTGGACCAATCCCTTTTAAGGAAAGGAGTTCTTTCTCTGTCCAGTTTTTGAAGTCAGCTGCAGATTTAATACCTTCATCATAGAAAGTCTTAGCACGGTCGAGTGAGAGTCCTCCTAGATTAGCTGCGAAATCCTCAACAGAGCTCGTTACTTTTTGCGCTTGTTCTTTGGTTACTTCTACAGTTTTTTCAACTTGTTTAGAGACAACTTTACCTGCGTTGTTTGCTGCTTTTTCAGCATGTTTCACAACTTTTTTTGTTTCTTCGACAACCTTGTTTACAGCGTTTGAAAATGCACCTGAACGACGAAGACTATTTCGTAATTGTTTTTTACGTTGTAGTTTTTTAACCATGATAAAATCCTTTCAATAAAAAACCCCTGTAACTGATCAAGGATAAATCTTTACGTTTTATTGTATCAACTTTCTTTGAGAAATGCAAGACTTGTTAGTTTGAAAATACAGAATCCCTATAGAAAAACCGTCCTAGAATAAGAAAAGATGATAGAAGAAAAGCGAAAAATATGGTATAATGAAACGATAGATTTTTGAATAGGAATACAATCATGTTTGGATTTTTAAAAAAAGATAAAGTTATAGAGACACCAGTGGTAGTACCAGCTCATATCGGAGTTATCATGGATGGGAATGGGCGCTGGGCTAAAAAACGGATGCAACCACGAGTTTTTGGTCATAAAGCTGGGATGGATGCTTTGAGAAGGGTAGCAATCGCGGCTAGTGACATGGGAGTCAAGGTCATGACTGTTTATGCTTTTTCAACTGAAAACTGGACTCGTCCGGATCAAGAAGTTAAGTTTATCATGAATTTACCAGTTGAATTTTACGATAAATATGTCCCTGAGTTGCACCAAAAGAACATGAAGATTCAAATGATTGGGGAAACTGATCGCTTGCCTAAACAGACTTTTGATGCTCTGAAAAAAGCGGAGGAATTGACCCAGTCAAATACAGGATTGATTTTGAATTTTGCTCTCAACTATGGAGGAAGAGCTGAGATTACGCAAGCTCTTAAGTTGATTGCGGAGGAAGTTTCGGACGGCAAGATAAGTTCAGCAGACATTGATGAAGAACTGATCGGAGACTATCTCTTTACAGGCCATTTACCTAGAGAGTTTCGTGATCCAGATTTGATTATTCGAACTAGTGGTGAGCTTCGCTTGAGCAATTTTTTACCATGGCAGGCAGCCTACAGTGAACTTTATTTCACGGATGTCTTGTGGCCGGATTTCGACGAGCAAGCTTTGAAGGAGGCTATTGCAGAGTTCAATCGTCGTAACCGTCGATTTGGAGGAGTTTAGGAAAATTATGAAAAAGGACTTATTAAAAAGGACAGTATTTGCCGCTTTGGCCCTGGCTATCTTTATTCCACTCTTGATGGTTGGAGGGCTTTGGCTTCAAATAGTGATGGGGATTCTAGCCATGCTTGGAGTTCGTGAGTTGCTTCAGATGAAAGGGTTAAATATTATGACCCCTGAGGGGTTATTGACTCTGTTAGCAACTTTTGTATTAACCATTCCCTTGGAAAACTATCTGACTTTTTTGCCCGTAGATGGGAATGTTGTCGCATACAGTGTTGTGATTTTTGTCATGCTAGGAGCAACTGTCTTCAGTAAAGACTACACAATTGAGGATGATGCTTATCCAATTGCCATGAGTTTCTATGTTGGTTTTGGCTTTAATGCTTTACTTGATGCTCGAATAGCAGGAATGGATAAAGCGCTCTTGGCTCTCTTTATTGTGTGGGCAACAGATAGTGGTGCCTACCTAGTAGGAATGAATTTTGGAAAGAGAAGATTGGCGCCGAGAGTTTCTCCTAATAAATCAATTGAAGGAGCTTTTGGAGGAATTGTAGCTGCCATGCTTGTCACACTTATCTTTATGTTAGTGGATAGAACAGTAGCTCTTCCTTATGGCATTTACAAAATGATGCTCTTTGCTATTTTCTTTAGTATTGCAGGTCAATTGGGTGATTTGATTGAGAGTGCCATGAAACGCCATTTTGGGGTTAAGGATTCAGGAATCTTTATCCCAGGCCATGGTGGTGTCTTGGATCGATTTGACTCTATGCTAGCAGTTTTCCCAATTATGCACCTCTTCGGCTTATTTTAAAGAAAGGTGAATAGATATTAAATGATAGGATTACTAACTTTTATCCTTGTTTTTGGAATTATCGTGGTGGTTCACGAGTTCGGACATTTTTACTTTGCTAAGAAGTCTGGCATTCTAGTTCGTGAATTTGCCATTGGAATGGGTCCAAAAATCTTTGCCCATATCGGAAAAGATGGGACTGCCTACACGATTCGTCTCCTGCCATTGGGTGGTTATGTCCGCATGGCGGGTTGGAGCGAGGATACTACAGAGATTAAGACAGGAACTCCTGTTAGTTTGACTTTTGCCGATGATGGCAAGGTGAAACGTATCAATCTGTCTGGTAAGAAAGTCGACCAGACGGCCCTTCCTATGCAGGTAACCCAGTATGATTTCGAGGATAAACTCTTTATCACAGGTCTGGTCTTGGAAGAGGAAAAAACTTTTTCAGTAGACCATGATGCAACGATTGTAGAAGCGGATGGTACGGAGGTTCGTATTGCTCCGCTAGACGTTCAATATCAAAATGCGACGGTCTGGGGCAAGTTGATTACCAACTTTGCAGGACCAATGAATAACTTTATCCTAGGAGTTATCGTTTTTTGGATTTTGATTTTCATGCAAGGTGGTGTCCGAGATACACAAAGCAATAACTTTAGTATTATCCCTGATAGCGCGATTGCTAAGGCCGGTGTTGACAATACGGCAAAAATAACCAAAGTCGGTTCACACGAAATCAGTAACTGGCAAGATTTGATTGAGGCAGTGGAAGCAGAAACCAAGGGAAAAACAGCACCAGTTTTGGATGTGACAGTCTCTGAAAATGGAACTGAAAAGCAAGTCAGTGTGACACCTGTTGAAAATCAGGGGCGCTACTTACTCGGTGTGCAGCCTGGACTCAAAACAGATATTTGGTCTATGTTTGTCGGTGGTTTTACGACTGCAGCGGATTCAGCTTTACGTATCTTGAGTGCTTTGAAAAGCTTGATTTTCCATCCAGATTTGAATAAATTGGGTGGACCAGTTGCTATCTTTAAAGCTAGTAGTGATGCTGCTAAGAATGGACTTGAAAATGTCTTGTACTTTTTAGCCATGATTTCTATTAATATCGGAATTTTCAACTTAATTCCGATTCCAGCACTTGATGGTGGAAAAATTGTGCTCAACATTATCGAAGCTATCCGCCGCAAACCATTGAAACAAGAAATTGAAACCTATGTCACTCTGGTTGGAGTTGCCATTATGGTTGTCTTGATGCTCGCTGTTACCTGGAACGACATCATGCGGACCTTCTTTTAAGAATTAGAGGAAAAATATGAAACAAAGTAAAATGCTAATCCCAACGCTTCGCGAAATGCCAAGCGATGCTCAAGTTATCAGTCACGCCCTTATGTTGCGTGCTGGTTATGTTCGTCAAGTATCAGCAGGTGTTTATTCATACTTGCCACTTGCTAACCGTGTTATCGAAAAAGCTAAAAAGATTATGCGTCAGGAGTTTGACAAGATTGGTGCAGTTGAGATGTTGGTGCCAGCCCTTCTCAGTGCAGACCTTTGGCGTGAATCTGGTCGTTACGAAACTTATGGTGAAGATCTTTATAAATTGAAAAATCGTGAGTCATCCGACTTTATCTTGGGACCAACTCACGAAGAAACTTTTACAGCGATTGTCCGTGATTCTGTTAAGTCTTACAAGCAATTACCATTGAACTTGTACCAAATCCAGCCTAAATACCGTGATGAAAAACGTCCACGTAATGGACTTCTTCGTACGCGTGAATTCATCATGAAAGACGGTTATAGCTTCCACGCTAGCTACGACAGCTTGGATGTGACTTATGATGAATACAAGGCAGCATATGAACGAATCTTTACTCGTAGTGGCTTGGACTTCAAAGCCATCATCGGTGATGGTGGAGCTATGGGTGGTAAGGATAGCCAAGAATTTATGGCTATCACACCTGCCCGTAGTGACCTTGACCGTTGGGTTGTCTTGGACAAGTCTGTTGCATCATTTGACGAGATTCCTTCTGAAGTGCAAGAAGAAATCAAGGCAGAATTGCTTAAATGGATGGTTTCTGGGGAAGATACCATTGCCTACTCAAGTGAATCCAGCTATGCAGCTAACTTGGAAATGGCAACCAACGAGTACAAACCAAGCAACCGTGTTGTGACTGAAGAAGAAGTGACTCGCGTGGAAACACCAGGTGTCAAATCGATTGATGAAGTCGCAGCCTTCTTGAACGTCTCTGAAGACCAAACCATCAAGACCTTGGTTTATATCGCAGATGAGGAACCAGTTGTGGCCCTACTCGTTGGCAATGATCAGCTCAATGAAGTCAAATTGAAAAATTATCTTGGAGCAGATTTCTTGGAACCTGCAACCGAGGCAGAAGTGAAAGAATTGTTAGGAGCAGACTTTGGATCTCTTGGTCCAGTTGGTCTACCTGAAAATGTTAAGATAATCGCAGATCGCAAGGTACAAGATAGCCGCAATGCTGTCGTTGGTGCCAATGAAGATGGCTACCACTTGACTGGTGTCAACCCAGGTCGTGACTTTACTGCAGAATATGTCGATATCCGTGAAGTTCGTGAAGGTGAAATTTCTCCAGATGGACAAGGCGTTCTCAACTTTGCGCGTGGTATTGAAATTGGTCACATCTTTAAACTGGGTACTCGTTATTCAGCAAGCATGGGAGCAGATGTCTTGGATGAAAATGGTCGTGCTGTGCCAATCATCATGGGATGCTACGGTATCGGTGTTAGCCGTCTCCTTTCAGCAGTCATGGAACAACACGCTAGTCTCTTTGTGAACAAAACGCCAAAAGGTGAATACCGTTACGCTTGGGGAATCAATTTCCCTAAAGAATTGGCGCCATTTGATGTGCACTTGATTCCAGTTAACGTCAAGGACGAAGCAAGTCTTGCATTGACAAATCATATCGAAGAAGCCTTGGTTAATAAAGGCTACGAAGTCTTGACAGATGACCGTAACGAACGTGTCGGAGTTAAATTTAGCGATAGCGATTTGATTGGCTTGCCAATCCGTATCACTGTTGGGAAGAAAGCAGCTGAAGGCATTGTAGAAGTCAAAATAAAGGCGACAGGAGATACGATTGAAGTTCACGCTGATAACTTGCTTGAAACCCTTGAAATCCTAGCAAATAAATAAAATTTATAATCAGAAGAAAAAACAAGACAAATTCGTTTTTGCCTTGTTTTTTTGTATCAACTAAGTTAATAAGAAACTGAAATTACCGAACATAAAAACCATTGATAGTCCCTAGGAGAGACAGGTCAATGGCTTTTATGCAGATTTTAAAATAACCCAATGTAGAGTAGCAAGACTGATAAAGCGATAAAACCTAGGGTTGCTAAACCGCGTTGAACTGGGCTGTAAATCTTTCGTTCGCCTCGAACTGGGAAGACAATAGCTAGTAAGGCACCCCCGACAGCTCCACCAATATGTCCAGCAAGGCTGATGCCAGGCATTAAAACGCTACCTACTAGGTTGATGACTAAAAGAGAGAGATAAGATTGGCCAAGCTGTTGAAGATAGGGATTGCGTGTAGCATAACGAAGAATGACAATGGATGCGAACATTCCGTAGAGCGCAGTTGAAGCACCTGCAGTAATGGCATTAGGGCTAAAAACTAGGACAAAGAGATTTCCCATCATACCTGATAGAAGGTAGATAAAGAAAAACTGCTTGGAGCCAAAGATTTGCTCCATTTGACGTCCTAGAAAGTAAAGGGACAGCATATTGATAAAAAAGTGCTCCAAGCCGATGTGGACAAAGGTTGCTGAAAATAAGCGCCAGATTTGTTCAGGCATGGTCTTAATAGCAGGTGGATAAACGGCTCCAAATTGATATAAGGTAGCTGCACTTGTGTAGTTGAAACCACTGGTTAGAAACATGAGTATAAAAACCAGGCTTGTCACAAAAAGAAAGAAGCTCGTGACGGGATAACGGCGATCAAAAATCTCTTTCATAGATGAGTACCTCCTCAACGGGAATATCGTGTGGATCAGGATGAAAGTCCTGAATCTGACAAGGATAAAGTGTGCTGATGGTGTGACCAGTAAAATGCTCCAAGTAGCGGTCGTAGTAGCCACCACCATAGCCAACCCGATAACCAGAAGGATTGAAAGCTAAACCGGGAACATGGATCAAGTCAATCTGAGAGGGCTCAAAGACAATAGCTTCCCCCTGCGGTTCAAGAAGTCCAAAAGAATTTCTTTCGAGTTTCTCTGGTTCATAAACAACAAAATCCATTTGCCCTTTGGGATAAGTTTTTGGAATGACGATTTCTTTCCCATCTTTTTGAGCTTGTTTGATGAGTTCAGCTGTCTGAAATTCATGAGGAAAAGACAGGTAAGTAGCAATGGTTTTTGCTTCCTTATAAAAAGGATGTTGAAAGAACTGCTCTGTGAGCCAATCGTTCATTCTCTGCTTTTCTTCCTTAGATAGAGACTTGAGTTCTTGTAAGACCTGCTTGCGTAAGCTTTTTTTCATAGTTTACTCCGCAGCTTTCTTTGCTAAAAAGCTTGATACAGCTTCAACACCAATTGCGAGTGCCTCTTCTTTAGGCCTCATCTTAGGGTGGTGTAAGGCATAAGGACTATCAATTCCAAGCCAGAACATGACACCATCCACCTTTGAGAGTAAGTAACCGAAGTCTTCACCTGTCATGGCAGGTTCGATATCAATCAACTCAACCGCTTCTTTTTCTTGGAAAAAGTCCATTAATTCTCGAGCTAGTTTAGGATTATTTTCTACTGGGAGGTAGCCACCTTGCTTGAGTTCAATCTCTACATCCATATCAAAAGCAGCAGCGACAGCTTCAGCAATAGTTGTAACTCTTTTTTGTACTAATAGGCTCATCTCCTGAGTTAGGGAGCGGATAGTCCCGTGTAAAAAGGCGGTTTCTGCAATTACATTATTGGTTGTTCCAGCTTGCAAGACACCAAAGGTTACAACGGCACCCTCGATTGGATTGACACTTCGGCTAACAACTGATTGAACTTGGGTAATAAAATAACTAGCAGCAACCACAGCATCCTTCGCTTCATGTGGAAAGGCAGCATGCCCTCCCTTACCCTTAAAGTTAATCTTGATTTCACAGGTTCCTGCAAATAATGTATGAGTGTTAGTTGCAATTTGCCCGACTTTTAAGTCTGGTCGCACATGCAAACCATAAAATTGGTCTGGTAGCCAGTCGCTAAATGCCTGGTCCTTGTACATCAGCATTCCACCAGCTTCATTTTCTTCGGCTGGTTGAAAGAGAAAGAGGAGGTTATTTTTTGGCTGTTTTTCGAGAGCACGTTCTAGGCTTCCTAGAGCAATAGTCATATGGAAATCATGCCCACAAGCGTGCATTCGACCTTGGTGTTTGGAAGCAAAAGGCAATCCTGTTTGTTCATTGACAGGTAGTCCATCAATGTCTGTACGCCAGCCAATCGTTTTAGTTGGTTGACTTCCGTGTAGATAAACCAAAATACCTGTACGCCAAGTCCGAAGTTCTACGAAGTCCTTACCAGCAATCAATTTTTTGATAACATCAAGCAGATAAGCCTGTGTTTCGAACTCTTCTAAACCAATCTCAGGAATCTGGTGTAAATCTCGTCTAGTTTGAATCAAATCTAACATATATGTATATCCTCCTACATAGAAGAAAGAGGCTAGGATATTTCCGCCTCTTTTTATGGTTACAAGGTACGAAGGGCGTCCTCTAGGGCTGTCTTTTGTTGCGTTTGAGCATCAATTTGTTTGATAACGCGGGCTGGAACACCAGCAACGACAACATTTTCTGGAACGTCTTGAGTGACGATAGCACCAGCAGCGACAACAGAACCGCTACCGATTTGAACCCCTTCGATGACAACAGCATTAGCACCAATCAGTACATTGTCACCGACACGAACAGGATCTGCACTAGCTGGTTCAATCACACCTGCAAGAACAGCCCCTGCACCCACGTGACTATTTTTACCAACAATTGCGCGACCACCGAGAATAGCTCCCATATCAATCATAGTGCCAGCTCCGATTTCTGCACCGATATTGATAACAGCTCCCATCATAATCACAGCGTTGTCACCAATCTCAACCTGGTCACGGATAATGGCACCTGGTTCGATACGAGCATTGATGTCACGTTTATCAAGGAGAGGTACAGCTGAGTTGCGAGCGTCTTGTTCAACAACGTAGTCCTTGTTTTCTGTTAATTCCTCAAGAAGGGGAGCAATATCTTTCCAGTCTCCAAAGAGAATATTTCCAAGCTTGATAACAGAGGCAGGAACGGCTCCGGCAAGTTTCCCCTCAAAAGTCACTTTAACGCTGGTCTTTTTCTCAGCGTTTGCGATAAATTGGATAATTTCTTGTGCATTCATTTTTGTTGCAGTCATAGGTATCTCCTCACTCTTTGTAATGCTTACTATTCTACCAAAAAAGGCTTCAAATTTGAAGCCTTAAGTGTTAAAAGAAGATTCTTTCATTTTGTTTTTTGATTCTTCAATGGATAAGAAAATCATTGGGATAATAATCAAGATCATCGCTAGCAGCAGATACCCGTCCAAGACTAAACCTAGAAATAGAACGCTGAGAATAGCAGAGGATAAAGGTTCGCTAGCACTGACGACTGACACCACTAATGGGGAAACGAGTGAGACGGCTTTCATGGATAGGAAGAAGGCAAAGGCTGTTCCTAAAAATGCAATGATTAAACAAATCAAGATGCTTGCCCAATCTAGCTGAAAGCTGATTCTATAAACAGGGTAGAGAACGTTACTAAAGAGTCCAGCCAACATCATACCCCAGCCAACAGTTGGTACAAAACCGTATTTTTGAGCAAATGGTTGGGGCAAGATGACATTAAACATAACTCCAAGGGCGCTGAGGAGCCCCGTTACTAAAGCGAGAGGGGTAATAGATAGTTTAGAAAAATCGCCTTTGGTAGCCATCAAAAAGACCCCAAGCATCGCAGTTAAAACGTAGAAGATTGCTTTTTTAGAAGCTTTTTTCTTGTAGATAATACGGTTGTAAATGAGAATGAAGATAGGACTGATAAATTGGAGGATAGTTGCGGTTGTCGCATTAGAGTATTCTACACAAAAATAAAAGAAATACTGAACGGAGAAGATTCCTAAAATGGCATAAGCCAAAAAAGGCAGATAGTTTTTCCAGTTTCTCCAAAGGTCGAATAACTGGGAGCGGAGCTTAAAGCCAGACAGGATGAGTACAAAACCACCTGCAAGACTTAGTCGCATGGAAGTAATCCAACCAGAGGAAACTGGATAATGCGTAAAGAAGAATTCTCCTAAAATACCGCAAATACCCCATATTAATCCGGATAGGAGGGAGTATATGGTTCCCTTAAAAATATTCTTTTGATACTGATTCATATAGAAAGGTTAACGTCTTGGTTTGTTTGAAGATGAGTTGTTACTATTATTTCTGTTGCTATTGTTACTACTACTATTATTACTACTATTGTTTGAATTATTGTTATTAGAATTTGATGATTTTGGTAGGCTTCCCAAAATACTACTCCAAGCATTTTGGTAATCAGAGTCGCTACCACCAATAGCAAATTTGTAGGTAGTTGTTGGAGCACCAGCTTTATTAGCCCAGTAGCTCGTTACAGTTTCTCCAGTTACTTCAACCTCTTTACCGTTGATGGTGACCTTACCAGGTTTTTCACCAGTTGATTTGAGGACTTGAGATGAAGTGACACTTGAGTCAAGATTGAAGCGCTCAGAGCCCCAAGCGGAAGGAGAAGCTTGTTGAATGGCGTTTACAAGGTGAGCCATATATTTAGCATTACGGTAGTATGCACCTTGGGCTAATGGGCTGTTGTCATCATGCCCAACCCAACCCCCAAGGGTTAATCGTGGAGTTGAGACCATGAGCCACATATCACCTTCTTCGTTGGTTGTACCAGTTTTACCAATCCAATCAGCACCTGCTAACTTAGAATTGATGGAAGCAAGATCGCTTTGAAAGCTCGTGGTTACTCGTGATGAAAGTACGTCTCTCAGTAGACTTTGCATAATGGTTGCAGTAGCTTTAGAGTAGACCTGAACAGGTTCGTCTTTATGCTCATAAATGACCTCGCCATTGCTTTTTTCGATTTTCGAAATCATGTATTTTTTATGGTAAATTCCATTATTAGCAAGTGTCTGATATCCATTTGTATGTTGAGCTACAGTAACTTCGATTCCTCCGCCCATAGGAAGGCTTTCAATGCCGTATTCTGGGATCTCATAGCCCATTTTTTCCATGTAAGAACGGACATCAACTCCTTTTTCACGGAGCATACGATAGGTCCAGTAGGCAGGGATGTTCCATGAATAATTGAGGGCTTCCTTAAGGTTTATCATAGCTGTTCCTGGACTGTTGACGTGCATGATAGGGGTTCCGTTAGCAAAGTTGGTAGGATAGTTTGATAGGATACTAGCACTTCCCATCAATCCTTGGTCAATAGCAATACCATAAGCTAATAGTGGCTTAGTAGCAGAGGCAGGAGAGCGTTTAGTATCAAAAGCATGATTATTTTGATTGTTTTGGTAATCTCGTCCGCCTATAAAACCTAAAATTGCTCCTGTTTGATTATCCATTAAGACATTTCCAACTTCAGGTTGACCAGTACTATCATTTAGAAGGTAACCATAGTTTGTCGCAGCGTTTTGCATGGCCGTATGTATGGCTTTATCAATTGTAGTTGTAATACGATAACCGCCATTTTGAATTTCTTTTTCAGCTAATTCACGATAAGATTTCTGAATGGATTCGTTCTTGAGTTCTTGGGCCGAAACGTTATCTTTTTTGACCAAGTAGTCATACATGAGGTCAGTCGCTTCATCAAGCGCAGTGAAGTAGAGATAGCCCTTAGCAGTTATGTTTACATTTTCTGCTGGCAAGAAGTCTTGCTTTATATCATAAGCTTTATAGGTTTCATAGTCTTCCTGACTGAGAACTCCAGTTCTGTACATATTGTAAAGGACATCTTTGGAACGCTTGATTCCAAGTTCTAAGTCCTCTTCACTCTTTAGCTCACCAGTTGCTTCATAAGGTGAGTAGGAGATAGGGCTTTGTGGTAAGCCCGCTATAAAGGCTGCTTGCGGAATAGTTAGCTGACTGGCATCAACGCCGAAAATACCCTTGGCTGCTTGTTGAGCTCCGGCGATATTTTGACCTTTATTGTTACGACCAAAAGGAGCGACATTGAGATAGGTTGCCAAGATTTCGTCCTTGCTCATTGCTCTCTCTAAAGCCAAGGCATCCACAATTTCACTAGCCTTACGAGCAAGTGTAGGAGCGTCACCAACTACTTGTTGTTTGATGAGCTGTTGTGTCAGAGTAGATCCACCACTCGAAGAACCAAGCCCGATAAAATTTCCTAGACTGGCACGAATGACTGCTTTAGGGACTACACCATTGTGATCTGCAAAGTGTTCATCCTCAGTTGCAACGATAGCTTGCTTGAGATTTTCTGAAATAGCATCTGATGCAATAGATGTTCGAAGAAGATCACTTTCGACAGCCCCAATCATCGATCCGTCAGCATAACGAATCTCAGAAATGGATGAAATATCGTTTACTTGTTTGAGCAAATCTTCTGTTTGAGGGACGCTTACTTTGTCAAATAGAGAAACTGCATAACCGAACACAATCCCAGCCCCTAACAGTCCTCCAATGAAGGCGATGATAAATAGGGTATTAAAGGTTGCCTTGATACCCAGTAAGATATTGGCAAAGATTGTCCAGAAATTGGTATTAGCTTGTTTTTTATTCTTAGAAGTTTTACGACCAATTTTGCCTAAATCTATGTTTTTTAGTTTTGCTTTTAGAGACTGAAGGAAAGCCAGTCCTTTTTCTTTAAATTCTAACAATTTATTCTTCATTTCTTTCCTCACTTCTTCTTATTATACCATAAAAGAATCTATTGCAAGAGATTAGTATGAAACTAGGATTGGAGGCGCTTAAGCAACAAAAAAACCAGGTACACTTTGAACCTGGTTTCATTGATTATTTTTCTTCTGAAAGCTCTTTTCCAAGATCAATCAAGTAGTCTTTCAAGTGATCCTTGACTTGAGGATGTTTGAGGGCGTATTCGATGGAAGTTTTCATAAATCCAAACTTATCTCCAACATCATAACGTGAGCCTTTAAACTCGCGAGCAAATACACGTTGTGTCTTGTTTAGAGTGTCAATAGCATCAGTCAATTGAATCTCGTTTCCGGCACCTGGTTTTTGATTTTCAAGGATACCGAAAATCTCAGGTGTGAGAAGGTAACGACCGATGATAGCTAAATCACTAGGTGCATCTTCAGGAGCTGGTTTTTCAACGAAGGTTTCAACGCTGTAAAGACCATCTTTTCCTTCACCTTGAGGCGCGATGACACCGTAGGCAGAAACTTCATCATGTGGGACAGGCATCACTGCGATAGTAGAAGCATGAGTTTCCTCATAATCATTCATGAGTTGCTTGGTCAGTGGAACGGCATTATCATCCGTGATATCCATGAGATCATCTCCAAGCATCACTACAAACGGTTCGTTCCCAACGAAAGCTTTGGCTTGTAAAACTGCATCTCCGAGTCCACGTGGATGTGTTTGACGAATGAAGTGAAGGCGCATACCAGTTGTTTCATCAACTAGTTTCAAAAGATCTGTTTTTCCTTTTTCTTTGAGGTTGTATTCTAGTTCAAAGTTTGAGTCAAAGTGGTCTTCGATAGAGCGTTTTGACTTCCCTGTTACCACAAGAATATCCTCAATCCCAGATTTAAGAGCTTCTTCAACAATGAACTGGATTGTTGGTTTATCCACGATTGGCAACATTTCTTTAGCCAAGGCTTTGGTTGCTGGTAGAAAACGAGTTCCAAGTCCTGCAGCAGGGATAACAGCTTTTCTTACTTTTTGCTTCATGAGCATCCTTTCTAACGGTGATTAAGACCACTCGTTCTCTGATTTGAACTCATTGTTCATGAGTTCAGAAATGGCATCCTTAATATTAACATTTTTATAAATAACTTGGTAAATGGCTGAGGTGATTGGCATGTAAACGTCAAGCTCTTGTGCCAATTCGTAAGCAGCTTTGGTTGTTGAAATTCCTTCGATGACCATGCCCATATTTGCTTCTATATCTGCTAAGGCTTCGCCACGACCAAGAGCATCTCCAGCTCGCCAGTTACGTGAGTGGACAGAAGTTCCGGTAACGATTAAATCCCCAACTCCAGAAAGACCACTGTAAGTTAATGGATTTGCTCCAAGTTTAACTCCCAGACGAGTGATTTCTGCAAGGCCTCGCGTGATAATCGCTGCCTTTGCATTATCTCCAAAGCCAAGTCCATGAAGAGCCCCTGCACCTACTGCGATGATATTTTTAAGAGCACCAGCTGTTTCCACTCCGATAACATCTGTATTGGTATAAAGACGGAAGTAGTGGTTACTAAAGAGTGTCTGAACATACTGAGCGACTTGTAAATCTTTGGATGCGGCCGTAATCAAGGTAATGTCGCGTACAATGGTTTCTTCTGCGTGACTAGGCCCAGATACAACTACAATTTCACTACGCAATGCTTCAGGGATTTCTTCTTCAAGAATGGTTGAAAGGCGTTTGTGACTATTTGGCTCGAGACCTTTTGAAGCATGCATAATAACAACTTTATGGTCCAAAACAGCAGCCACTTGTTGAGCTACCAATCTGGTCACCTTGGTTGGCACAACAAACAAGACAGCATCAACACCCTTCAAGACTTCTGCTAAATCATGGTAGGCAACAATCTTTTCGTCTAATACAGTATCTTTAAAATAGCGTTTGTTAGTATGTTGTGTATTAATTTCATCAATTTGGTCAGGAATATTTCCCCAGATACGCACTTGGTGTC